>OOCB01000095.1_pt1 | contig 135796 bp, 108 predicted proteins | sample 1671351 | NCBI WGS metagenome assembly OOCB01 (sample SAMN06348148, study PRJEB24527) | human gut metagenome | biome: human gut; feature: ankylosing spondylitis patient; material: feces | host: Homo sapiens | place: China | collected 2015-10 | reverse complement strand
AAACACCCATGACAGCGAGGAAACCGCTTGATTAAAACCCTGTCAAAAGCGCAGAAGATGGAACGCGAAAAGTTCCGGATTCCGCGCAGTGTACAGGATGCCATCCCCATCCGCCGCATTTTTGCGGATGGAATTTTCCAAGTCGGCAACCAGTATTCCAAAACATGGTCGTTCACCGACATCAACTATGCTATCGCCGGCAAAGAGGACAAAACGTCCATGTTCCTTGACTACTCGGAACTGCTCAACGCTCTCGACTCCGGCGCATCGGCCAAAATCACGATTTATAACCGCCGCATCAACAAGGCCGAGTTCGAGCGCAGCGTCCTGCTGCCCGACAGGGATGACGGCTTGGACGAATACCGACACGAATTCAACCGGATGCTGACCGCACAGGTCACCGGCACCAGCAACAGCATCGTGCGGGAACGCTACCTGACCGTGAGCGTGGTAAAACGCAATGCAGATGAAGCCCGCAGCTATTTTGCCCGCGTCGGCACGGATCTGGTGACACACCTTGCCCAGCTTTTCTCGGTGGCGCAGGAGTTGACGCTGACCGAGCGCCTGCACATTTTCCGCGACTTTTTCAAAGCAGGGGAACAGGCTGCAGCAGAGTTCAATATCCACGAACATTCCAAGCGCGGGCAGCATTTCAAGGACTGGTTCTGCCCTGACAGCATGGAGTTTGCCGCCGACCATTTCAAGCTGGATGCCCGTTATGGTCGGGTGCTGTATTTGCAGGACTACGCCAGCTACATCAAGGACAGCTTTGTGTCGGAACTCTGCGACCTTGACCGCGATTTGATGCTGTCCATCGATATCCTGCCGGTGCCTACGGATGAGGCCGCCCGCCAGCTGCAAAGTACACTGCTGGGCGTGGAAACGAATGTCGCCAACTGGCAGCGCCGCCAGAACGCCAACAACAATTTTACCGCGACAGTGCCTTACGATATGGAACTCCAGCGCAAGGAAACCAAGGAGATGCTTGATGATCTGACCACCCGCGACCAACGAATGATGTTCGGGCTGGTGACGCTGGTGCATCTGGCTGACAGCAAAGAGCAGCTCGACAGCGACACCGAAACGCTCTACTCCACGGCGCGCAGGCACCTGTGCCAGCTTTCGACGCTGCGCTGGCAGCAGAAGGACGGTCTGGACACGGTGCTGCCGTATGGTCTGCGAAAAATCCAAGCCCTGCGCACGCTGACCACCGAAAGCACCGCTGTGCTGATTCCGTTTCGCGCGCAGGAAATCATGCAGTCGAATGGTCTGTACTACGGGCAGAACGCCGTCAGCAAGAACATGATCGTGGCGGATCGCCGCTTGCTGCTCAACGGCAACAGCTTCCGTTTGGGCGTTTCGGGTTCCGGCAAGAGTATGAGCGCCAAGGAAGAAATCGTGCAGATCGCGCTCTCCACCGAGGATGACATCCTCATTCTCGACCCAGAGTCCGAGTTCGGCTATCTGACCGAAGCCCTCGGCGGCGTGGTGATCCGCATCTCGGCTACATCCGATACCCACATCAACGCGCTGGACATGGATCGCGCCTACGGCGATGAGCGCAACCCCATCGTCAGCAAGTCGGAGTTTGTGCTGTCGCTGTTCGAGCAGCTCATCGGTGACGGCATGGTGACGGCGAAAGAAAAGTCCATCCTCGGTCGCTGCACCGAACAGGTGTATTTGCCCTACATCCGCAACGGTTATAAAGGCACACCGCCCACGCTGCAGGACTTTTATAGGCTGCTCCAGATGCAGCCCGAACCCGAAGCACAGGGGCTGGCGCTGGCCAGCGAGTTATTTATTACGGGCACGCTGAATACCTTCGCCCAGCGTACCAACGTGGACACCAACGCCCGGATCATCGACTACGACATTCGGGAATTGGGGGAACAGCTCATGCCGCTGGGAATGCTGGTGACACTGGACGCCATCTACAACCGGGTGATCCGCAACTGGAAAAGCGGCAAAACAACGTGGATTTTTTGCGATGAGTTTTATGTTTTATTCCGCTATGAGTACAGCGCCAACTTCTTCTACAAGCTGTGGAAACGCATCCGCAAGTATAACGGGCTGATTACAGGTTTAACCCAAAATGTGGAGGAGCTGCTGCGCTCCGACACTGCCCGCCTGATGCTGGCCAACTCGGAATTCCTGGTGCTGCTCAACCAGAGCGCCACCGACCGGGAGGAACTGGCCAAGCTGCTGAACATCTCGGACACGCAGCTGGGGTACATCACCAACGTGCCCGCCGGCTGCGGCCTCATCCGCTGCGCCGGCAGCATTGTGCCGTTTACCAACAGTTTCCCCAAGAACACCCGGCTCTACCAGCTTATGACCACCAAGCCGGACGAAGCGCTGCGGTGAAGCGGCAAAATAAAAGCAGAGGGCCGCCCGGCCCTCTGCCAATTACTTATTCGGATTGTGCTTTCGCGGCCCGTTTCGGCTGGGTCAGCGTGTAGCTTTCGGCAATCAGTTGGAACACCTGTTCCTCGGTCATACTGCCGTCCAGGATGATGCTGACCCAATGGCGCTTGTTCATGTGGTGGGCGGGAACCACGGCGGGGTAGGTGCTTTTCCAGAAGTCGCCCCACTGCGGCTCCGCCTTTACGTTAACCCACAGATGCCCCTGCCGCTAAAAGAGAAAAGCATAGGTCTTGTGGTTGGTCTTGTGGCGCATGGCCGTCCAGTTGGGATCGTCAAAGGGGTAATCTTCATAGCTGTCCGGCAGCCCCATGCAAAGCCGGATGACATCGGCGCGGGTATCCATTTTAGTACCGCTCCCGGCGCATCATCCAGTCCTCGCACAGGAAATGCGCCGCTTCCAGCGTTTTGGCCACGCAAGAGAAAAACTCCCCGCGCTCGGTACAGTAGTCATATTGAACGCCGCCCACGACAGTTTTCCAACGTTCCTGCCCCGGCAGCAGCAAGGCGATCTCCACAACCAACACCCCTGGCATAGATTTGCTGCGCCGGCACAACCCGTCGCGCAACGATTCCTATCTTACCACAAGATATCCAAAACCACCATAGAGGAAACAGCCAACCTGAAAAGGGCGAAAAAAGCCCATGGTGAGCCGCAAATCATGGCAGACGGCGGCTGGAGGTTTGTTGCAGGCTGGTCTCAAAGCAAATCCCCAAAGCTCATCTGCCCGTCGGTGCTGTGGCGCTCCAGCAGCGGCGGCGGGGCGGCCAGCAGGTGCAGAGCCGATTCGGCGTCGGTCAGCCAGGGGCGGATCTGGTCGCGGCGCAGGATCAGCGGCATCCGGTCGTGGATGCCGTGCATCGAGGCATTGGGCGTGGTGGTCAGAATCACAAACCGATTGGCCCCATCCACATTGTCATACAGGCCCGCCAGGTAGAGCGGCTCGCCAGGCAGGGCGAATTGGTACTTGTGGCGGGCGGCATCCCACTCGTAAAACGAGGTGGCCGGGATGACGCACCGCTGCGCCGCCATGCTGCGGCGGAACATTGGCTTTTCGCAGACCGTCTCGGCGCGGGCGTTGATCATCAGGCCGCCCTTCCAGCCGGGGATGCCCCAGGTTTGCAGGTCGGCCACTACCTTGCCGCCGTTGGCGATCAGCACCGGCGCGGCGGCGGTAGGCATCACGTCGCCAAAGCGGAAATCCTGCGCCCGATCTCCGCAGCGGCGGCGGACATCCTGCAGAATACGCCGCAGGTCGGCATTTTGAGGTTCTGTGAACTGGTAACGCCCGCACATGGTTATCCCTCCTCGATCTGCTCTTTATCGTTATAGAGTTGAATGCCGATGACTGCCGAAATCGGTATCTTCTCGCCGCCCACCAGTAAAAGCGCGCCGCCAAACTCGTCGATCTTCCGCACCTTGCCCTTCGCCGTCACATACGCCCCGCCCTGTTTTTTGGCATCGGGCTGGAACCAGGTGACGGCAACCACGGGTGGCGTCCCTGCATCCAGCAGCATCTGCACCCGCAGTAGCTGCCGCTCCAACAGCGCCTGCTCATCCTCGGCCAGTTCCCGCTGGGCGTCGGTCAGCCGGGCGGTCTCCCGCACGGCATCGTCATAGCCTGTGAGCGCCGCGAAAGGTGAAAACTGTGCCGCTCGTTCCAGGCGGCCCATCCGCGGATGGGTTTGCGAAACAGGGTGCGGCAAATGAATGATCTCGTCATAGCGGTGAAAATGGTTCATAGCATCCCCTCACGCCTTATGCCCGCCGATCTGGTTGTTGCGGGTCATGGCGGTGGCGTCCTCCTGCAAATCCATGCCCTTTACCAAGGCGTTTTTGCCGAATTTCCTCTTGATGGACAGCGCCGCCTGCTGGATTCGGCTTTCCCTCTCCAGCCGCGCCTGTTCGGCAAGGCGCTCCTGCTCCAGCTTGGCGTAATCGGTGAATAAATCCAACTGCTCTACCTCCGGCACGGGCAGTTCCTCCTGCCCGACCAGGATGTGCAGCGCCACAATGTTCACCCGGCGCACCAGCAGGGCCGGGTTCACAATGCGGTCGAACAGCGCCATGGCAGCGTCCAGAATGACCTTGGCCGACTGCGTCCGCCGCCCCAAATGCCGGGTGCCGTGGGCGTGCTTGGGAACCTTGCGACCATAATGGTCGGTGGTGACGGGGCCGGTGTATCGAATGCCGGGCGTCGTCAGGCTGGCGGTATCGTACCCGATGGTCAGGTCGATCTGGTCGGTCACCAGCCCCTTATCCACCAAATTCAAAATCAGTTCTTCCGCCATTTCCCGCACCACCAGCCGGGCCTTTTCATAGGGGTAGGCGGCGGTCAGCACCTGGCCGGAGCCGAGGGAGCTGCTCTCCGGCTTATACGCCTTGATGTCGGCAATCGTGGTCGGCTCCCAGCCCCAGGCATGGTCGATGAGCAGCTCGGCGTTGACGCCGAAGGTCTTGTACAGCAGGTCCTCGTTGTAGTATTCCCGCGGCCCGCCGCAGGAACACAGCGCAATATCGCCCATCGTGTTCAGCCCCAACTTTTGCAGCCGCCGCTCGTAGCCGCGGCCCACCCGCCAGAAGTCGGTCAGCGGGGTGTGTCCCCACAGCGTTTGGCGGTAGGTCTGCTCGTCCAGTTCGGCGATGCGCACCCCGTCTTTATCGGCGGGAACGTGCTTGGCCACAATGTCCATGGCGGCCTTGGCCAGATACAGGTTGGTGCCGATGCCCGCCGTGGCCGTGATGCCGGTGGTGTAAAGGATCTCCCGGATCATGGTGGTCACCAGCTCGTGGGCCGTCATGCGGTAGAACGGGAGATAGTGCGTCAGGTCGATGAAAACCTCGTCGATGGAATAGACGTGGATGTCCTCGGGCGCCACATACTTGAGATAGATCTGGTAGATGCGGGTGCTGTACTCGATGTAGGTCGCCATGCGGGGCGGCGCAACGATGTAGCCCAGTTCCAGCGACAGGTCTTTTTGCAGGGCGGCGGCGTCAAAGCTGGAGGAGGCAAACGACCATTTTCCGTCCGCCCCGCGCACGGCCTTGTGGGCGCGGACGGCATCGGCCAAACGCTGGCGGTTGACCTCCCGGACTTTTTGCACCACCTCAAACAGCCGCGGGCGGCCAGGAATGCCGCAGGCTTTCAGGCTGGGCGACACCGCCAGGCAGATGGTCTTTTCGCTGCGGGTCACATCCGCCACCACCAGGTTGGTGGTGAGGGTGTCCAGCTTGCGGCTGACGCACTCCACGCTGGCGTAAAAGCTTTTGAGGTCGATGGCGGCGTAGATGTGTTGGTTTTCTGCCATAGCGGCCGCCCTCCAGTCTTACACGGTTTTCTCGACGAACCAGCGGCCCACCCGCCCCGAAAACAGCGGATCCACCCGCTCAAAAAACAGATGCTTTTCTTCGCCGCGGATGACCACGGTGTAACAGTCGCCCCGGCAGTCGCAGCCCAGCGTGCCGGCGGGGCGGAAATCCCGCACCGCGTCGATGGCAAAGGTGCGGCCATCCGCCCAGGTGATGGCGCGGGGCTGCATATACCCGGTGGCGTCAAACTCCGAGGTGACTTTTACATACACCCGTTGCGGGGTGGGCCGCTGGGCGGCGCGGCGTTTGGCGGGATTCAGAGCGTCCATGGCGGCCTCCCGAAAATTATTAACAACCAACGGTTGTTAAAGCTTGCCTTTATGATAGCACAAACAACCGCCCGATGCAAGAGGGCTTTTGGACTTTCCGATTTGAAAGTCCGAAGAATGACATGATGAGAGAAGGAGCTGATACGGATGAAAGAGATCAAACAGAAGCCGGCTGGAGGAAAGCCGAAAACAGCGGATGCCGCCCGTGTTCCCAAGGCCGTGGTGAAAGCGGCGTGGCTGCAAGCCAGAGAGGCGGCGCGGGCCGGGGAAAAGCAGGTTGTTGGCGGGAAGGACGGAGCATATTCCGGTGCGGCGGATACTGGGGAAAAAGGCGCGGATAAGTTGGTAAGCACTGGAGAAAGGGTGACCGAATTGGCCTACCGAGGTGGACGAAAGCTGGCGGAACGCTCTGCCGGGCAGCGGCGGGAGCGGGCCAAAGCGGCGCAGACCGGTGGCGAAGCAGCACAGCGCCACGGTGCAGGGGAAACGATAGCGCATACAAGCACGATTGAAGCCTCCAGGCCCCCACAAACCCGCGAGGCTGGCCGTGTGTCGGACGAGAACCGCCCGGCAGGGGCACGGCCCCAGCAGAGAGAATCCCGCGCCGTTGGCCGAGCCAAGCCCATCAAACCGGGCCGGGAAATGAAACAAGGTGCGCCCGGCCCCAAAACGACTGAGCAGGCCGGGAAAGCCCGTCAGGCGGTGCAAGCGGCTGCCCGGAACGGCCAGGCCAAAGCCCGGTTTACCCAACGCGCACAGCAAACGGCAAAAAGAGCCGTCGACACAACCAAACGTGCAACGGACGCTGCCCGTGCCGGGATGCGTGCACTTGTGGAGGCCCTGCACAGCTTACTGATTGCCTTGGCCGCAGGCGGCAGTGTGGCGGTACTGATCGTGGTGCTGATTTGCCTGATCGCCTTTGTCGCCGGATCGGCCTACGGTATCTTCTTTGCCGCTGAAGCCCCCGGCGAGGACGCGTTCACCGTACAGCAGGCGGTGGAGCAGTTGGGCGGCGAATACCGCGATTACTTACAACAAATAGAATCCACCATGCCGCACGACCGCCAGGAAATCAAAGCCAACGACGATGTGTACTACATCCGTTGGCAGGACGTCCTGGCGGTCTTTTCTTCTTATGTGTCGGGTGCGGAGGACGGCGCGCCGGTGGCCTATCTGGACGAGTCGCGCCTGCAGCAACTTCGCCAAACCATGTGGGATATGAATGAGGTTGCATACTCCACCTATACCGAGACAGTGGAGATCGAAGCGGACGAACCAGCCGGCGATGAAAACACGGACAGCGGGGATTCCTCCAAAAATCCCGGCGAGGATACAGAAAGCGGCAACGGAACCGAATCCGCTGCCGCCAAAACCGTCACACAGACGGTGCTGTTGATTGAACTGACACACAAAACGCCGGACGAGATGGCGCAGGACTATGCCTACACCGCCCGCCAGCAGGAATATCTCGACCTGCTCCGCGCGCCAGAATACGAAACCCTGTGGGCCGAATTGTTGGGTGGGTTTCTGTCCGGCGGTGGGGAGATTCTGGCCCCTGCCGGTGCCTGGCAAAGCACCGGCCCGCTGCAGTGGCCGCTGCCGATTACGGGCAGCATTACCTCGCCGTTCGGCTACCGCACCGATCCCATCACCGGCGAGGTCAGCTACCACAGCGGCACCGACATTGCTGCCCCCGCAGGCACGCCCATCCTGGCCGCCGCCGATGGTACCGTCATAGTCGCCAACGGCGTGGACAGTTGGGGCGGCAGCTATGGCTACTACGTCAAGCTCGACCACGGCGGCGGCCTGCAAACCCTCTACGCCCACTGCCAAACCATCTGCGTCACCGCAGGCCAGCAGGTGCAGGCCGGGCAGGTCATTGGCTACGTAGGGCACACAGGGCGGGCCACAGGGGATCACTTGCATTTTGAAATTGTGGAGAACGGCCAGCGGCAGGGGCGCCCCTCCTAGGATACCCTAAACGCCAATAACGGTAATTTTTACGGAGAGAGTGGCCCGGGGATTGACTCTATATGCTACGAAAAGGTTGGGGGAAGATTATCCGTTCAATTATTAAGACGGAATTATAAATTGGCAAAAAAGTTTTTGCTTACTAACTCTACAGTTATTTGAAGTGCTAAAACCGACAGGTGAATGGTAAAAGAGAAGAAAAATGCAAATGTAATTTGCGTATTAAAAATGAGAAGAATCAATAAAAAGAAGAGAATTTCGCTGAAAAGAATCTTACGGGCCATCTTTTTGTAATGTAATGCCTCTAAATCATCTAAGGGTTTATTAGTGGCAGATACTGGAGAAAAGTAGTAAATTATGCAGGTTGATATGCAGGGAAATACCAAGTGGTAAAAATGAATAGTTGTATCCGCAGGATAGAGTACGACAAAAAGAAATGTAAATGCTGATATGAGATAGCAACCGATTTTTGTTTTGGCGTGAAACCCACCAGCATAGATGCGCAAAGGCAAATAAAGAATAAGGAACAGCAAACATCTCGGAACGCAATTAAACACAAAGCCTAGAAAGAGAAGTGTTCCCCAGGTAAGAAGATTAAAGAAAAGATAATCCAAAGCCCAAATATATAGAGAAACATCGGCGCTGGGGATAAGACCTAAATGTATCCAAATCCGAACGATAGAAATGCTTGCTTTCATGAGTGATTTCTCTTAAAGCGATTAGCGGTATCGGGAATTCTAGGCTGATAGCCGGGCCCCATACAGGTTGAATTAACACTAATAATAACAAAGGCGCTGGCCAAAGTCAGGCAACCCTTCATTATCGCGCGGAAAGACTTTCTAAGAGACAATTTCATAACGTCCATCTCCTACAAAACTTATAATATGCTGACATTATAGAACGATCGGTAACGAAACAGAAAAAAGTTTGACCAAAATGCAGGTTTCTTTGACTGAAATGAAAAATAGGGGGGGATGTATACTCTAATATACGTATTGAGACAAATAAGATCACTATAATTTCTTTCGCGGGCAAACGGTTGCTGCTAATATTAAAATGAATTATCAGCTTATTTTGAAGGATATAAGTGTGCTTTAAAGTTGATGGGGTACAAAATGGATATCTGCCAAGTTGCTGCTTTGCGCATAAGAAAAATGAGATTAGAAAAGAATATGACCATAGATGATCTTGCTGAAAAGTGTGATGTCTCTACACAAACAATCAAACTAAACAATCAAACTTATTGAAGCGGGAAGAAGAAATTTTAAAATAAAAACTTTGTATACAATAGCAAACTCTCTAAATGTCAGTAGTGATTATTTAATTGGCCGTATAGATACTCCAGTTCCAGAAAGTACAGTAGTAGGGAATTTGATATCAGAGTTAACAACAGAGGAAGTGATTTATCTGGTTTCAATACTGTCAAGGTATGTGGAAATTTTAAAGAAGGCAGGGACTGATCGTAATGAAAATAGTAGTGTGTGATGATGATGCCCTAGTTTACGAGCAGATGAAAAACATAATTGCGTCATACTCGATTGTGAAGAATGAAAATTTGGAGTTGACGTTTTACCAAACCGTAGAGGAATTGCTACACGCAAAGCATAAGTACGATATTCTCTTTTTGGACATCCGATTTAATAATTGTGATATTGGAATAGATGTTGCAAAAAAGCTTAGGAAAGCAGGAAATACATCACTAATTATATTATTGACGTCTTTGCATTCAAAAGCGATAGAAGGATATGAGATAGGGGCATATCGATATATTGTAAAACCTATTATTAAAGAGAAAATGTATGCGGTTTTAGATGAAGCGATTTCTTCAATCCGTAGCAATTATCGAGTGATTTTGGTTAAAGATATGTATAATACCGTAGTAGTCAAGATACAACAAATCCTGTACATTTATTCGAATGCAAGAAAAAGATGTCTAGTTACATTAGACGGTGAAATAGAGACATGGGAACAACTAAAAAGTATTTACGAAAAATTGCCACAAGAACAATTTGCATATGCACAAAAGGGATTTGTTGTAAATTATAAAATGATAAAAAAATTGAATAAAACGGGCGTCGAATTGGTAAATGGAGAAAACGTTCCAATTAGTCGTGGTATGAAAAACGAATTCTTTGCAAATTATTTTGAATTTTTAGGGAAATAAAATGATTGATGCCAGTATTGCATTGCTAAAGTGTGTTATTGATTACGGATTATGCATCTGGGCCTTTTCATGGTTTGCAAAACGCAAAAGTGAAAATAGGGCTCTTTTTTTAGGAAGCATATTTTTGTCTTCACTTTTTCTTTTTGGAATTAATATGCTAGAAATTCCGTGGTTAAATACAATAGTATCTGCGTTTACTTTATTAGTATTATTTCTTGTTGTTTTTTATACACGTTGGCAACAAGCTTTACCTTTGGCACTTATATTGGTGACATTATGCGTTATTTGCGAATTCACACCACCATTAATTATGTCTGCTCTTATAGGAAACAATCTTGCGCAGACAATCGAAATAACGATTGACGCAGCTGCATTCAACTTGATTGCTAGCGGAATTTTTTATATTGTTTTACGTGTGGGACGTTTCATATTAAACCGAATTTATGGGGAAAAGACCCCTATTTACACTAAGAATAATGGATGGGCATCGATATTTCCGATTGTTTCAATCGTGTTTGTATATTATATTGTATATATGGGAGCGGTTGCTAATACATCGCAGACCACAATGATGGGCGGAATTCTATACGCATTTATATTAATCTCAAACATATGTTTTTTCCTAGGAGAAGTTGCGACAGAAAAAAGATATCTTACGGCAGAAGAATACAAACAGATGATGTTTGAACAGGAAAAAACGGAAGCTGTTATGAATTTGCAAGAACAACATCTAAAAGAAATGAAAGGGCTAATTCACGACTTCGAAGCACAGCTTAATGGACTGCAACTGCTGGCTCGAGAAAATAAAAGTGAGGCCTTCAAAAAGAGTATTGAGGAAGTTCGAGAAAGCATACAGGAAAGGAACGATTTCTATTTTGTGGAATCAAAAGCACTTCAATTAATTTTAAATCAAACGAATGAGCTGTGTATAAAGTATGGGATTGAATTCTGCGCAGATATTCGGTACGGGAACTTTCTTTTTATGACTTTCCCAGATGTGTTTTCTTTATTTGAAAATGCACTATGCAATGCTGTAAATGCCTGCCTTCAACTAGGTGAAGAGGAGAAGAAACGGATTGAATTGAGAGTATTTCGGCAACATGAGCAAATAGTAGTTTTGCTGGCAAACACATATAATAAAGCTAATACACGTTCAAACACATACGCATTACATCCACATCATGAACATGGATATGGAATACAAAACATTAAAAGAGTAATTAGAAAATACAATGGTACATATTTGGTAAAAAAGGAAGATGTCTATAAATTAATGATTTCTTTTCCATTGGATGTGGGTAATGTTAAGATTTGAAATTGATCAAAGCGGATACCGCCCGCCTAGCAAAGAGCGGTTCCGCCAATCCTCAATGTGGATATACGCTTTCTTGTTCGGTTCACTAATGGTGGATGGTGAAACTTTGCTTCCTCATAGTGCCTCGGTAACATTCCCTCCACGTGCTGGACGGATATGCCAGCCAATACATCTCAATGAGAGCCTCTCCCGCGCTGCTTTCACGGCGGCGATACCGCTCAATGATTGCAGTCTCAAAGGAGATGCCCTTGAGCTTGGGCACCTTGAGGGTGATATCTCCGGAAGTGGTGGTGAGATTGCGGTTGTAGTGGCCGCTGCGATACCCCTGACGCTGCTCATTACGCTCATACCGGGCAGCTTGGGTCAGCTTGTTGGCCTCCGCCTCCAGCAGTTCGTTGAGCGTCTCCTCTACACTGCCTCGTACGAGTTCTTTGAGTTGCCCCTTGATTACTTCCTCGTTTAGCTGTACAATCTTCTCAGGCATGGTTTGCTGTCTCCTTTCGAATGGTGTGTCGTAACTTCATTCTACCAGAGTTCTGCAAACCATGTCTCTTTTTATTCTCTTCTCAATTTGCGAAACTTATTGTACATTATCTCCAGACTGTAGCCGATTTATGCACAGACCGACGGCTATTCGGGGCACCACTGTCCGGGTTTTCTGACCCGTGGGGGCACGCAAGGTGCCAATGGGCGAACTGTTTTGTGGACGGTAAGCCTGTGGCAGACAGCAATCTGAGGCAGCCTTCCGATTGATTGAAGAGAACTGTGACGGCCGTCTGCAGGATGGGGTGCCCTTGCTCTGCCTCCATCCGCGCCAGAAATTCCTCGCGCAGCGCTTTCTTCCAATGGTAGTAGGTCGAGCAGGCAACAGGGTGTTCTTTACACCAATGCTCTACCATTTGTCCGATTTGCGCCTGCTCGAGAAATAGTTGCAGCCACTGGCTGCCTCGCAACGACATGACTTCTATCTGCATCCCGGCACCTCCCTGTATCTGAGCCTCACGAAAATCTCATGGGAGTTTTTGGAGGCTCCAAAGACTTCCGCTGGCTTAGCACTATTTTCTCTTGCCTCAGGATGCTTGTAAAGGACGGGTACTCTATGGGCGGTTACGAAAATCCAACCCTAGAGTAATTGATCTCTACTGCTATCTTGGATCGATAGCAGTACTGGATTTTCCCGACGGAATAAAGCTGAATCATTTTGAGCTTTGGACTGGGCTTTTTTGCTTGGTGGGGGATTATAGAGTGGTCACCCAAAAATCGAAAATCATGTATCTTATAGAAATAAAATAGCATTGAAAAGAATCGGAAATTAGTTAAATTTTCAAATGGATGGCAAAACTATTCAACATCAATACTTTGAATATGACCATTATCGTCTCGCTGGATTATAAGCTTGATGGAACCAGCAGCGTTTGTGTAAAGAAAATCGCCATCACGAAGATTTTTTATAAGAGAGTCCTGATATAAATATGATTGAGAAGATTCATCGTATGTTATACCATATTCTTCATATTCTATAAGGCGTTCTTCATCTGTGATACTATGCTCTGAAATGTTTTCGGTCACAGAGGCTCCGAAGATGCCAGAGGAATAAATGTAGTACCCCCCAAAAAATAGTAGAAGTACTAAAATAGCAGTTAAAGTTTTAAAGAATGTCTTTGATTTTTTGGCACTCATGCTTGTTTTTCTCCTTAATCTGTAAAAATGATTTCTTTCCGCAATGAAGTAAAACAAATTGCAAAATAAATACCATATAAAAGAGTAAATACTATTATAGAAACAAAGAAACAAAAAAGAAGTTTTTTGAAAGGCACAAAATAGAGCGCGCCGCAAGAGCGACAATAAGTGAAAGAGATAAAAAAAGAAAAGAGAACGGCGCTGAACAATGGAATTATGAAAATGGCTGAGAGATGATAAAGTGTGATCTTTTCCAATGTATGAATGTCATAACCAATATTTTTGAGAATTCTGAAATCGTGTGAAGCCTTCAGATTTTCACATAATACATTAGAGGCAATCACCGTAAAACCAGAAACAGAAAGAATGATTGCTATGTATAAGACGGGCAAAGCTGATGTTATATAAAGGAACCCGTTTGTCTGACGGATATCATCGGAAATATCTATATAATCAACAGGTGATGATTTAATAAGAGAAGAGCTGGAATCGGATCGAAGGGAAATAAGATTGGGAAACACATCTTGCATTTCGCAATATTCTGCATGAGAAAATGGTTCATCCATTAAAGTAGAATACTTGGAATAATATGTAGAGAGAGAGCCGACGACAGAGTCAGGCACAACAAGAAGAAAAAGATTTCCGTTTGAATAGCCATCATATTGGTCAAGAGGTTCTGTGCAAATACCAGCAAAAGACAAGTTGTTATCGCCTATATCCAGTGTCGAATGTTGCTCAGCACATGTTTTGAAGGTGCCCTGAAAAGAGGACAAACAATGAACAATATACTCGTTTTCATTTAGGCTGATAGGTGCATATCCTAAGAGAGAACGGAGAGCAGAATAGTCGCTGTGGGATATGCATAAATCAAATTCGCTATAAGGCATGATCACGGCATTATATAGAGTGAAACCAGGGATAGACGAAGTGAAGGCGGAACTGGTACTTTGATATATTGTGTAGGTGCATGAATGAGAATTTGGGTATTTCTCTTTTATGTAGATATCGTAATCTGCTAAATGATTTTGATTTTGACTTGTAATGATAGAAAAGGTGAACGGAACAAGAGAAAGCCGATAATTGAAAGTGAAAATGGAAATTGCAACTACTGCAATTAGAGAAAGAGATACCGTAAAGGAACTGGTTAAGAAAGCAAATGAATTACTCATATCATTTATGCGCGCCGTAAATGCCCGCAGTACCAATAAGCGAACAGAATGATATTTCCAACTTCCTTTTTCTAACCAGTCAAAGATCCAAGCAGGGAAATAGTGGAAAAACAAATAGATAAAGAGAATAGAAAAAAGGGTGCCAAAAGTGAAATTTGCGCTTTCAGACAGAGGTTGCAGAAGGAAAAAGATGGCAGACAGAGTGATACAAATAATCGATGCAGGAAACAGAAGTTTTGCACGGAGAATCAAAACAGAAGAGGGAATTTTGTGTGGAGAGTCATACTGAAGCAAATCTTGCGGTTGTGATTTTTGAATTATTTTGATACTTCTGAATGATGAAAAGAGAAACGTGAAAAGAAAGTAAAGGAATGTAATAACAAATGGATATAATGAAAAATGAAAAGTTAAAGAATATGGTTTCCCCAACAGATTGAAGGATACGGCTTTTAAAACTTGATACACAAAAGACCCACAAAGGAAACTTAAAATAAGAGCAAAAATAGAAATATAGAAGTTTTCAAGGGTAAATACTTTGGATATTTGGTACGGCTCCATTCCAAGTGTAATGTAAATGGAAATTTCTTTGCTTCGGCGCTTTAAAATGAAATTAGTCATATAACTTGTCAGCCACAGCGAAATGGAAAATAGCAGCGAAGAAATTAGAATCATGGGTAAAATGAAGGTTGAATCGTCAAGAGGAAAGATATCATCTTCCGCAAAGAGCAAAGAGTTTAAACCGTGGATAAGAGAAAAGATTGCTGTGAGTGTTACAAAGTAGATAATGTAATCATGCGCTTGCCGTTTTGCGTTTCGAAAAGAAAGTTTCGCTAACATATTGATTACTCTCCCAACAATGATATATTGTCTAGAATTTCATGATAAAATTCACGATTCTTTTTCTCACCTTTTACGAGTTCGCTGAAAATTTTCCCGTCTTTTAAGAAAAGAACACGATCTGCATAGCTGGCGCAGAGAGCGTCATGTGTGACCAGAAAGATATTAGAGTGAAGTGTATGGTTGAGAGAAGCAATGATTTTCATTAGGGAGATGGCTGAGGCGGAATCCAAAGCTCCGGTAGGTTCATCAGCAAAAATCAGTTTCGGAGAGTTGACAACTGCACGTGCAAAAGCGCATCTTTGGCGCTCTCCACCTGAAACTTGAGAAGGTAACTTATCTAGTAAATGGCCTATGCCAACTTGATTAGCAATGTCATGAATGCGCTTTTGGATTGTGCCTTGAGCAGCACCGTTGATGAGTAAACTTAAAGATATATTCTCGCCTAAAGTAAGGGTATCCAGCAAATTGTAGTTCTGAAAAATAAAACCGAGATTATGGCGACGGAAAGCAGCCAGCTCTGATTTTTTCAAGCTGTCAAAGGAGACACCGTTGAAAAGGATATCACCCGCACTGGCACAATCAATCGTGGATAAGCAATTCAGAAGCGTGCTTTTTCCGGAACCGGAAGCTCCCATGATACATAAAAATTCGCCGTCGTAACTAATAAATGAAATATCATCAAGAGCTTTTGTAACAGTACCGTCTGATCCATAGTATTTTTCTAAGTGTTTTACTTCAATCATGTTTACAAGGCCCTCCTTACATTCTACTATAATTATAGTGTATATTGCGGTGAGATGATATGAAGGTGGATTTTAAAAACATTACAAAATTGTAAGAATAAAGCGCAAATAGGTGTTTGTCACTTTGAGAAGTTGACAAACACCTATTTTATCTTAAGGGATGGGAGCAAATCAAAAAATAATGTGCCTTCCCATCTTTCTTCAAAAAAGTGCTATAGAATAAACATACTCTACAGGTCGCGCAAATGATCCATCAGGCCGGCGCAAAGCTGTTTTATTTGCCGTCATACAGTCCGGACTTGAATTCCACTGAAAAACTATGGGCCAAAGTAAAAGCGTTCCTGCGTAAACGCAGGGCTTTGACCCCGGAAGCCCTGCAGCGGCGCGACAGGCTGCGTTTGCCTGTATTACACCTTCTGATTGCAGAAACTGGTTTGCATATGCAGAGCGTTGATGAGATTTTATGGGATCGCTCTGGATTCTATAGATTTTTGAAAAGCAAGAGAAACACAAGTATATTTGTTTACGGCAGAACGAATCGTGATTTCAATCCCCAGCTCTTTACAAAGCTGTTTACATAGATAAAGGCCAATCCCGGTGGAAGTCTTTCGTTGATGACCGTTACTTCCAGTGAACCCTTTTTCAAAAACACGACCAAGGTCGCTTTCTCGGATCCCGGTTCCATTATCTTGGATTTCAAGATAAACATGATGGTTCGTATCAATTGCACGAAACGTAAGAAGCGGCGAAGAACTCCTGTACTGTGCGCTGTTATTGATTATTTGACCCAAAATAAATACGAGCGCTTTTGTGTCCGTATAAACAAAAGAATCAACAGTATGAACTTCAATTGAAAATTGATTTTGTATAAGTAGTTGCTTGTTGTTCAAGATGGCTGTGTGAATAATATCCTCCAAAGAAACACGTTTGATCATATAGTCGTTAGACATATATCCAAGACGTGCGTAATACAGAACCTGCTCGACATTGTAAGAAAGACGATTGGCTTGTAACAAAATCTTCCTTGAGAGTTCAGACGGATTGTTTTCACATACTAGAGTTATGGATGCAATGGGAGCCTTTAATTCATGTGCCCATTTTTCGATTAATTCTTGGTATTCCTTTTTTTCAATTTGTACTTTGGAAACTTCTTGGGTCATGGATTTTAAAGAGGATCTGAGAATTTGAATGAAAAGTTCTAGTTGAAACGATCCATAATTGCTGATCATTTCACCCAAAAGATATTTTCTTTCAAGGCTTTGCAAGATGCTGCTCCACTTTTTAAAAATTAAATTGGTTCGATAATATTTATAAAAGTAGTAGAGCGACGCGATAACAATCCAAGCAATTAAAATTAAAACGCATTCGCCAATATCTAAAGATAAAGAACACAAATAAATTGTTAGAATAATAGCACATAAAATTTGCAAAAGGATAGAAGAAAGCTCATCTTTAATAAAGTCTCCGAATGTCACACTTTATACCCCATACCACGTTTGGTTTGAATGAAACCGGAAAGACCTAGCCTGGACAATTTTTCGCGTATCCTTGTTACATTTACACTGAGCGTATTGTCGTCGATGTATTGATTGGTATTCCATAAATGTTCAATTAAAGAAATTCGAGAAACATAGTGACCCGCATGGTTGAGCAAGTAGCATAAGATTTGCGTTTCACGTTTACTAAGTTCTACACAAACGTTGTTATACATTACAGTGCAATTGGAGAGATCTAATTTGAGCCCATTGTATTCTATTTCAGAAGAAGTTTCAGAACGATAGGTCCTTTTAAGCGTATTCTTGATTCGAGCCATAAGAACTGGGAGGCTGTACGGTTTTGTAATGTAATCATCGCCGCCTAAAGAAAGAGCTTGGAGTTCGTCAATCTGTGAATCCCGACCAGTGATAAAGATAATAGGAACTTGTGATACCTTTCGAATTTTCATACATAAAATAAAACCATCAGTATTTGGTAAATTAATATCCAGGATCACTAGATCAGGAGATACCAAAAGGAATTCATTAAGAACGTTATTAAAGTCATTTGCACAAGTTGTATGATAACCAACAGCTTCCAGCGCCAAGGCTAATTCAGAGCATAATACTGAATCATCTTCGATGATGTAAATATGATTCATTTAATATCCCTCTATTACAATATCTTTACGGTTCAAGGCACAGCAGCCAGCCGTGTCTTTTTCCCTTTTGTTGCCTATGCTGTTAGAATGAGAGCGTCTTAGCCTGATGTTACCCCCAAGGACTCTATTGTGTCCGTATGAAAGTCCATCAGCCAGCTTTTCAAGAAAGCACATATATTCTAGCCGATACAGTACGGAGCTAAATTTGTTGGATATTACAACAAAGTATAGCAAACTTGAAAAAGAATAGCAAGTATTTGTTCTGAGGGTCCAAATTGAGGCTGTAGAGCTACAATACATGTTGGACAGAAGAGCAAGTAAAAGCGAATAAAAAAGTAGAAGGACAGAGCCTTCATAGGGTATAGTTAAGTTACCACACACAACAAGCCCAAGAAAAGGAACTCTGTCCCTCATGAGTAAGAGTATAACACAAGACATGCGGTATCGGCAATCCCTCATGCAGTATGCGGCGAAATATGGCGTAAGCCGGGCCAGCCGGAAATATAACAAAAGCTGGTCGTATATCTACTTTTGAAAGACGCGCTGGAATGGAAGTGTGGAATCTCTGGCCTGCCAATCCAGACGTCCGCACCATCACCCGAACCAGCACACCGAGGCCGAGCTGAATCTTATCCGGAATATGCGGCGAAGGAATCCCACGCTTGGAATGATAGAACTGTGGCAGCGGCTTCGCAAACGGGGCTATACCCGCTGCCCGGAAAGCCTGTTCCGAGTTATGCGCAAACTGGGGATATTCCCGCAGATAAAGGTCAGAACGCCTTACAAGCCAAAACCATACGAGCAGATGCAGTATCCCGGCCAGCGTGTGCAGGTGGATATGAAAGTGGTACCGCTGAAATGCCTGGCAAATCCGGAAGAACGGTTATATCAGTATACAGCGATTGACGAATATACACGTCTTAGCTATCTTGGGGCTTACCCGGAGCAGAGTGCCTATTCCTCCGCCGATTTTCTGGAGAAAATGGTAACCTGGTTCAAACGCCGTGGTGTACGGGATGGTATTGAGTTTACCAACCATTTCTCGACTAACAAGAAAGACCGGCTTACTCGCATTGAATTGGCCGCTGCGCGCCTTGGGATCCGGCACAAACTGATCTGCCCATACACGCCACATCACAACGGCAAAGTGGAGCGCAGCCACCGTGAAGACCAGAAGCGTTTCTACAATACACACCGTTTCTTCTCTTTTGCCGATTTTGGTGTGCAGTTCGCTGCACACCAAAATCGCTCCAACGACTTACCTATGCGCCCTCTGGGATGGCTCTCTCCTAAAGAAAAACTTGCTGCTTTTTTCGATTCTCTCACTGTACAAGATATTTGACAAACCTACAATGTTCTGAGGTTCCAAATTGAGACAAAGAAAAATGCATCTTGAACAAAGATGAAAAAATTGTAGCGCAACTAGAGTATATAATTAGCAAAAGGACATCAGAAACTTTGAAGAAAAGGGGGGAATAATATGGTGATGAAAGATTGCCTAGAAAAAAATGTCCAAAAAAAGGTGCTGATTGAAAAACATAGGGAGTACTATTTGGTGCTCGATGAAGAAACTGGAGCGATATTTTTAGTTAATGAAACGTCACACTTTTTGTATGAAAATTGTGATGGACAAAGTGTCGAAAGTTTGTGTGAATTGCTTTTTGATCAATGCATTGATAAGGATCAGCTGGACAAAAGGACTGTATACGAGGGATGTACAAAAGCTTTGGAGACACTCTTAAAGATGGAACTTTTGACAATAAAATAAAACGGAGATGGAAGTACGATGCATGTTGAAGGAGTATTAGCTAATAACGATTATATTCTAAATGGTTGTTACATTGAAATTACGTCTAATTGTAATTTGAGATGCATTCACTGTTATAACGAATCAGGAGAGCTCCGAGATCAGATTTCTGTTGAAGCATTTAAAAATGTACTTGGGTGTTATGATAATCCAAAGAAAGCATCAATTACATTATCTGGAGGAGAGCCGCTTCTTCATCCCCAGGTGTGGAAATTTATCGATATGATGCTTGAATCTGGAATTTTAGCAAGAAACATTTTGCTGATTACCAATGCAACATGCATTACTGATGATGTGGCAAACATGCTTGCAGAAAAGCATGTTAGTGTCCAGGTCAGCCTTAATGGATCGAGAGCTGAGTTGCATGATTCTATTTGTGGAAAGGGAAATTTTGAAAGAACAATGGCTGGCTTGCAAAGGCTTTTGTCAAAGCACGCAAATATGGTCATTGTACGTAACATGATGAATAAGCAAAATATGAACGATAACTGGGATATGTTCTGTGAAAAACTTATTGATATGGGTGTCCATAAAATCATGCTGGCAGGGTTGAAAAAAGTAGGACGAGCAAATGAAAACCTTGAGAAAATAGCACTAACACCTCTCGAATATCAGAGCTTGATTGATCGATTGAAGGAGTCTAAAGTAATAACAGGAATAAATGATGAATATCGAAAGCTTGCTGGGGATGAAGCCGAGTCCAACATAAGAATCGATATTCCTGTTCCATATTCTGGCGTTTGCCCATATGTATACCAAGATGAAAATCCAGTTCCAATAAGTCCCAGAATTGCTACAAATGGAGACGTGTATTTGTGTCAATCGTTTATGGATCAACGGTATTGTCTTGGAAATATTAACAAAGACTCTCTACCGCATGCGTTATTCAATGAGAATTTCATCAATCTTGTGAATTTTATGACAACAGGGCGTTTCTATATGGATGATTGCAACAAGTGCGTTCTAAAGTATCAATGTCCGCGTGGATGTATAGGAGATTGTCTGGCCAATGGATCAATCCACGAAACAGATGGAGGCTGCTTTTTTCGAAAAGAAAACGCAATTCGTCAACTCTTGAAACAAAGTGAAGCTATCGTTGCAGAGCATATGCAATTTTAGGCGATTATAATGGCACAAAATAAAATGAATAAGAGGTGAAATGCGATGAAGTATTCAGAACCTTTGGTTGTCCAGGGTACTAGTGAAGTGACTCCGCGTAGTACATGTACAGAGAAGTTTAACTGCACGACGGGGGCAAAATTCTCTTGCTTGCTGGGAATTTTCTTCCATTGTAGTGGTACGTTTTCTTGCACGGCTTTCTAATATCATAACCAATGGGAGGAAATTGCTATGAAATACTCAGAGCCTGTCGTCGTACAGTTTCAATCTGATATTAGTCTGCGCAACTCTTCGTGCGCAAAATTCAGCTGCGGAGGAGTTTTTACTCCGTATCAGTGTGCCAGAAACTTTTTCAGTTGTGAGAATTTTAGCTGCAGCAATTACAATAATACCTAACGTTCGGTAAGCCATAATTGCGGTCTGTGTAGCGGTAGTGACGGGAGTGTCTTCGTTCTCGAGAGGCACTCCCGATTTTAGTTTAGGAGTGGTGACGTGAAAACGATTTTTAAAATATATATTATGGTTGTGCGCCACTGTGCCTGGCAAATCCTTTCATCGTTAGGAGCAGAATTGCTAGTAGCAATGCTGGGACCAATTGGTTTGCAAGTTTATGAAAAACAAGTGCAAGCGTTAGAAGCCGGAGCTTTAGAGCAATTAGTGCTATTTTTGATAATAATGCTGACAGTAAATATAGTAGCAATAATCATTGAAAACTTAGACGGCCTCTTGACTCAAAAAATGCAACTTGAGATTACACGTAATTTTGGGAAACCAGTATTTGAATATATTCAAAATGTGCCATTATACCATATGAGTGATTCAAATTTCGTCGCAGACAAAGAACGCGCAATAAATGCGGTGGAAAATGATATTTTGTTAGTTGTGCAAAATATTAATGGGAGTATCGCACTGATAGTATCGATTATAGTTCTTAGTGTTATGGTGGCTCAATATGATGTACTTGCTTTAGTGGTTCTGATAATAATGGTTATAGTGCAAAATGTTTTTACGAAAAGAGGAACTTCAGAAGGTGTAGAACTGAATAAATCGTTAGAAATGTTCAAAATAAAAGAAGCGTACTTTAACAAATTGTTCGTTGATAAAAATTCATCAAAGGAAATTCGCCAATGGAGATTGACAGATTATATTGAAGGAAAAAGATACTGGTTAAATGAAGAAATAAAGAGGAAAACTTTAGATTTAGAAAAGAAATGGACGGGTATAAATCTTTTTTGGGCCTGTGTGATGTACTTTTTTGAGTTTATTTATTATATAGTGCTATATATAAGATATACTCGCGGATCGGTGATGCTGGGAACATTAATATATCTTATTCAAGTGTTGTCGACATATTTGGTTAGTTTTACGCAGGTGATTCAACATATAAAAATAATAGCATCAATAAAATATGAGATTGATACATACTTTGAATTCGCAGAGAAAACTAATGGGAAGCCGAACATAGCTAAAAGTAGAAAAAATAAGAGTAAAAAAATCATCTTTGAAAATGTCGACTTTGAGTATAAAAAAAGGAGGCTATTGCAAGAAATATCATTTTCTATTAATCCTGGGGAAAAAATTTTGATTGTTGGGGAAAACGGGAGTGGGAAAAGTACACTTTTAAATCTTATTCTTGGCTTATTGCAGCCCACTCGAGGTAAAGTTGATATCGGTGCAAATAAAATCGCTCTAATGGCGCAAGAAAGTTATAAATTCAACATTACGATAAGGGAAAATATTATATTTTCAAAAGAAAAAAACAGAGATAGTTTAATACTAAACACGATGCAAAAGCTAACAGCATTATCGATTGTAGGACGTCTAGAAAATGGACTCGACACACGAATAGGAGCTTCCCTTTATGATGATGGAATAGACTTATCTGGTGGAGAAACACAAAAGATAGTAGCAACCAGAACTCTATTGGATAATGCTGATATATGGATATTTGATGAGCCAGTAGCGGCAATGGATCCTTCATCAGAATATAGCTTTTTTAATACAGTGCTAGAGGAAGATGATAAATCGAAGACAATGATATTTGTATCTCACAGACTCAAAATTGCATCAAAAATGAATCGAATAATATATTTGGAAAATGGAAAAATTGTGGGGATAGGGACACATCAACAGCTTATGACAGGCTGCGAGAAATATCGTCGATATTATGTATCGTGGCTTCTGATGGAGAATGATTGAGATGTTTGATCAAATTAATAAGTATAAAGCATCATTTGGCAGACTGTTTGAAGCTAAAACATTAAAAGTAATGCTCGAAATTGCTCTTCTGACGATTCTTTTATCTTTTTTGGGACCAATAAAAAATATGATTTATACGGAAGTTGTAAACAAATTGTCGCTAGGGATAACGGTCAAATTGGGGATAATCATGTTTGCATCATATATAGTTGTCCAAGTGATAGAAGAGTGTGTTTCCTACTTTCAGATTTATCTCAATACGGTTTTGCAACTCAAACTAGGACAGAGTGTCTCGCATGAAATTAATAATAAGCTTGCAAAAGTTAAACTGAACAGTCTTGAAATGTATGAAATACATGATTTGGTTTCAAGAGCAAACCAAACAATAAAGTCTAGTATTGTGTCATCACTAAATTTGATTATAGCGTTATACACGCCACTGGCGACAATTGTCTTACAGTTGGCGTCGTTAGTATGGGTGGCATGGTATGTGCCAATTTTGATTGCGGTATTTAATGTTCCATACATCTTTATATTAGTTAAAAGTAACCATAGACGTTATGAACTGGAACGAAAAATTACTAAGGAAAAAAGGGTGGAGAAATATTTTGTCGAATTGCTATCGGATAGATATGCCGCAAAAGACATTAGGACTTACGATTTGGTGAATTTCTTTTTCAGTAAAATGATTGATGTTAAAGAAAAGATTACATTGGAATATAAAAGGCTTTGCCAGAAAAACACCTTTCAAAGGACAATTGCAACAGTTACACAAAGTATGGCGATGGCAATGGCATTATTGCTTACTGGATATCTTGTCATTAAAAAGAAAACTCCAATCGGTGCCTTTGTCCTTGTATATAATACGGGACGAAATCTTCAATCAGCCGTATCGAGCTTTGTTGGAACGATATCAACTTGGGATCAGTTTGGTATAAATTTTGCTGACTGGAATCGATTGATGAATTTAGAAGAAGAGCCTGAAGGCGATGAAGATTGTATTGACAAAATTCATGAAATCGAAATGAAAAATGTTGAGTTCCGATATCCTCAAAGAAGTGAAAGTGCTGTTAAAAACATTAATCTAAGAATATTGACCGGTGAGAAAATCGCTATTGTGGGAGAGAATGGAAGCGGAAAAACGACACTATTATATTTGCTTTTAGGAATTTATCGCCCAATATCGGGAGAGGCTAGTGTCAATGGAAAAACAATGGAATTAAATCTTGACAACTATCGAAAAAAAACAGCATGTTTGATACAGAATTTTGTCCATTTTCAGATGACGTTGAGAGAAAATTTGGCTCCGAATGATTTCTCGGAACTGAGTGAGGATCCATTAATTGATTTTGCAAACAACTTTCCGGATAGATTAAATACTTTTTTAGGAGCACTTGATTCAAATGGCGTGGAATTATCTGGTGGGCAATGGAAAAGAATTGCACTTTATAGGACCCTTCATAAAAAAGATGTGGATTTAATTGTCCTTGATGAACCAACAGCAAATTTGGATCCGAAAATATCAGAAAACATAATAAATCGATTGCTAAAACCAAATTATAATAAGACGGTGATTGTTATAACACATGACTTTGAATTGGCAAAAAAATTCGATCGCATTATCGGCATGAAAGAGGGAAAAATCATTTGCGATAGCCCCCCGCAAGCATTTGCTTGGGAATTGTTTGAGAAACATAATAGTGACAAAAGAAGCTTGCCCCAAATAGGTTAGAACCTTATGTCTAAAAATTTTAATTTTCATAAACTTATATTTCAACCACCTCGGATCACATTTTGTGCCGGGGTGGTTTCTTTTTGTAGAAGGACAAGCAAAACTTCGTACAATGCCCAATAGCAGAAACTATGAAACAGTGGCGATGAGGAGGTCAATAAAAATTTAGATCGCTGTGCTTTAAGAAATATACATACCAGGCCGTATCTGCTTTTGATGGAAGCAATACAGTGTGGTTTTTTACCTTTGGTGTGATGAGGGGAAACAGGCCCTTTGAATCCAAAGAGAAGTAAGGCAAAGTGCTGCGAACAAGCCCCATTTCAAAAAAGCGAGAATCAAAAGGGCCGTCACTTGTTCCCAGCGCAAAGGCAAGGCCTCCTAAATACTCTCGGTCGGGATCACTTGGATGAAAACCGGTGAGGTTTAGTGTGAGAATAAGTTTTTTCTGGTCCATATCGCTGCTATGAAAGCAGATTGTAAGGGAGCTATTTGTCAGCTCGACAATACCCTCATAGTAGCTGTAGCGTTGTCGGCTTGCAGGAAGATTACGATGGAACTCTCTGAACTTCGGATAAGTGATCCGCTCTTCAGAAAGGAGTGCTCTAAGTCGGGTGCCTTTCATTTCCCGATCTGAGCAAAGCCCCATAATGAGTGTGGCTTTCAGGCGGGCATCTTCCTCAAAGATGATGAGATAAGAGCCGATAACCACATCCTCTGTCACAGAAGGATAATAACCACGGTAGGTGCCGATAAAACGAGGATCAAAAACAGAAGAACTGCGATAACGAATGTTATCGGAATCCTCGAGCCTTTCATGTGTAAATTGGTAAACCTCAACAGGAGGCCGAATCTGTGAATTGTAAAAATCTACAATCTTGGCGATAGTAGCTCTGCTGGGAGCATAACTCTCATCATTGTTGCACTTGGCACAGATAGCGTAGGAAGGAAGTTTCTTTTCATCTATCTTTGCAGAAGGAGGTGTCTTTGAGCGAAGAACTGCAAAATAAGTAGTGCTTATTTTATCCCACATATACTTATAGTTTGCGTGGAACAATATCCGCTCGCTTTCCGAGAGGGGATGACTGATTTTTGGCATACGACCACCCCTTACAAATGTTCAGTGAATATTTTGTTGATAATGCCAGTTTACCACCAAAAAACGTTTATTGTCAATAAAAATATATCAAAAAATAGACTAAAATAAGATTAATAAAAGTAATAAATAGTTCATATCGAACTTACCAAACGAGGGGAGCAGTAATATAATAATGCCATTGAATCGATAAAAAGGCAAAATGCGTATTGAAGCCCAAATGTGTACAGAAGGAGAAACAATACAGAACAAAAAGACATAGGAATAGAGACAGCCAATAAAAAGCCAGGAAATGTAGGAAAACTTTAAGTACGATGGGGTCCAAACCCATCAATGACGGTTTTTAGATCGTTCCCAGGGTTCTTTAACATATTTGTGTATGAAAACAAGCGGATTTCAACAACGAAGTGGATAGAGAAATAGTGCCCTTTTTCGTTACAATGAATTTAGAAAAACGCAAAAGAAGGTGAATGGTGATGTCAGAACGCGATGTGCAGGATAGTCTAAAGTTCATGAGGGAAAAACTCCGTAAGGAACGTAAGGCCCAAAATATGTCCCAACTGACTCTTTCTGCAGAAGCGGATCTGGCCTGTAACACCATTTGCCGAATCGAGAAGGGAACAGCAGAGCCAGGAATCGGCAATCTTCTTAGACTTACCGATGCATTACATATTCCAATGTCAGAATTGTTCCCTCAAGGGGAAGGACCAAAAGCGAAAGAAATTGGAATAATTGATGATGCACAATTACAGGAAATAATTTCTCTGTGGCATAAGATACCGGGGGAAGCACGGGGGTCTGCATATGTGATGATAAAAGGGATGTTAATTGCCGCTCAGCAACTCCCGCAAAAGTAAAAAGGAATGGCAAGAATCTGGTTCTGGAGTAAAATCACCATAAATGGTATGAAAGAAATGGCGATCTCAACGTTTGCGTCGTAGAGAAAGGAAAAAGACAAATGTATAATATAGATAAGCCGCAAGAGCGGCGGAAAGCAACCGGAACGGGCGGAATACCGCCCGAAAACATCCGATTGCGCAGAACCTTGACAACCGAATATTTGCAGCTGTCCCTTTGCTATGGTGTAAGGGATAGGATGTCCATAGAAACAGCCGGATTCACCGGCTGGCGGTAAAGCTGCCTGCTTTTTACGGCGGGTGGCGCTCCCGCAAGCAAAGACACGCACGCGCACAGAGAAAGTGTGCGGGGGTCCAGAGGATAGAACCTGGGCCGTGAGTAAGACATAGCCTCGCGCAGCCGAACGGCTGGTGGACGATGTGCGGTGAGATCTTCACCGCCAGAGATAGAAAAACTGCATCAAGGAAGATTTGGTGCGACCGGCGATGCACCAACCGTCACCGGCCGCACGATCTTCCGCGGATGCCGATCAACAAAAAAGGAGAAACATCATGGAAGAAATGGTGGAAGTCCGCAAGGAGGTTTCCGACATGCCTTGCGGCAATGCGATTCCCGCAGAAGATGCCGGTCATCAGACGGAAAAAGATGTTGCTGGCCGTGAAAGTGACCGTGTTCCCGCCCCCGAGATGAACCCCAAGGTTCAATTGGAACTGTTGTCCGGCGAAGGCCGGAAGAAAGCGATCGGGGCTGTTGTGATCTATAATGCGGTCACGATCCGCGGAATTTCCGTCGTGGAGAACAGCAAGAAGAACCCTTTCGTCAAGATGCCCCGGGCTCCCAAGGGCGCCCGGACCAAGCACAGCGACATTGCCTACCCGATCAACAGGGCGGCGCGCGAAATGCTCTATTCCGCCGTGCTGCAGGAGTATGACCGGCTGCGGAGCGAGGAAGAGCTCCGGCGGCAGGAAACCAAGCTGCAAGTTTCCTGATCTGAAAACAAGACCCGATGAGTGTAAAAGCTCATCGGGCCTTTTTTGTTGCAGCAGTTCTGGACAGAAAAGAGGAAAAACCATGATTGTAGTGGAATGTCTTTATACCAGCAACGAAATCGAGGAAGAAACCATCCTGCGGGAACAGCAGAAACGGTGCCTGGCGGCAGCCGCAAGCTATGGATGGGCTGTTCGGCGGGAAGTGTTTGAGCCGTTGCAGCTCAGCGCCAGAGGCATGGATGACCGAACCGGCATCCAGACGATTCTGGACGATGTGTGCAACCGCCGCTTCGACCTGCTGATGATCGCCAGCATGGACCGTCTTAGCTACGATAAAGAGGAAGTGAAAGCTTTCCTTGCCGAGATGGACCTGAATGGAATCTCGATTTTTAACGTGGGTTCCAACACGGTCACGCTGGCATCGGGCTGGGACCTCATGGCCTTTATCAGACAGATGATCTCCCCTGAGAATGGAGGTGACGCACAGTGACGGTACAATGCCTTTACCAGAATGACCCCAAGGACGCCGCCGCAGTGCTTGGGCAGCGCAACGCCTGCCGCCGCGCGGCCAACAAGCTGGGCTGGCTGATCCAGCAGGAGCGCATCTGCGACGCGTCGGAGGGAACGCCGCTGCTGCTTCGCCCTGATGTACAGGAACTGCTCCGTGATGTGGAGCAGGGGCGGTTTCAGGTGCTGGTGGTTGCCTCGGCGGAAGTCCTGCAATGCCCGGAGGGCGAATGGGAAAGCCTGCTGGCTGTTCTGCAAAAGGGCCGCGTTCGCACCTTTGCCGCCCAGCGCGGCTGCTGGCTCGAACCCGGCGGCCGCCGCTGACCGCCCTTGCCAAGGCCGGATTGGACGAGACTGCACAAATCGGCTTGTCCTGCTGCGGTATCTCCGTAAAACGGCAAAAAACAAGTGTATCTATTTTAATATGTGCCGGGCCTTGGAAAAGGTGAAAAGGCCCGGCACTTTTCTTTTGGGAGGAACTTACCATGCAAAAACAACCTCTTCGCGTCTGGCTGTACGCCCGCACGGCGGACGCCAGGCCCGGTGTCCTGGAAGAACAGTTGAACTCTCTATACAGAGAAGCGGAACGCCGCGGGTACACGGTCGTGAACGGCGGGGCAGAGCACCGCTGCGCCGGCGACCTTGACCGGCCCGCGCTGTTTGCCATGCTGGCTGCCGTGCGCGGCGGGCGGGTGGACGCCGTTATGCTCACCCGGCTTTCCCGGTTCAGCTACCACCGGCTGGCGCTCTATCTGATCCTGTGCTTTTTGCAGGATCACGGCGTGGGGCTTATCACCACGGAATACGAGCTTCGCTACATTCTATATCTGCGCGGGTTCGAGCGTACGCTTTTGGATCGGGCGCAGGAAAACGGCTGCAATGCGCTGTGGGCAGAAGGTGAGTAAATATCCCCCTGCCCAAAACAAGTCTTTATATTATAGGAATAAGGAGGAATGCGCGATGGAAACCCTGTCCGTTTTGCCGGACGGAAGAATCGCCTTGTGTAAGATGGTCCACGGTACAGAGATCACACTGGTGTTCCAAGCGAAAGAATGCCCGGAAACGCTGAACAAAGTAACAAGCCAAATCATGGCCGCCTATGCAGAACGCAAAGAAAAATATGGTAAAACGTCAAAAAGTGGCCGGAAATAGAACGGTTCTTTCTCCGTTCTGGTGATAGCTTTCCGGAGCCGTTTACGGTATTGTTAGAGTACAGAGGATGCCCCAACCATCCTCGCTGCGGGCGCACCAACCGCTCGAAAAGAAACGATGCAAGGTGATGAAATGGTATATTGGGATGAACAGGGGAACACCGTTGAGATCTCCAAGGCCGATCAGCTTTGGCTGGACGATGGATACTTCAAGACCCAGCAGGCGCATCTGCCGCCGGACGCGCCGAGGGCGGCGCTGTCCTACCGGGTGTCCACCAAGGGGCAGGTCGACCACAACGACATCCCCATGCAGAAAATCAAGTGCCGCAAGTTCGCCCAGCAGCAGGGCTGGCGGGTGGTGATGGAGAAGGCAGAGAAAGGAATCTCCGGCTCCAAGGTGTCCGCCAGCAAGCGGGATGTGATCCAGGAGCTGCGGCAGGAGGCGGGCAACGGCAGCTTTGACATCCTGCTGGTCTATATGTTTGACCGGCTGGGGCGCATCGAAAGCGAGACCCCCTTTGTGCTGGAATGGTTTGTCCAGCATGGCATCCAGATGTGGAGCGTCCACGAGGGCCAGCAGCGGATCGAGAGCCACGGCGATAAGTTGATGAACTACATCCGCTTTTGGCAGGCGGCAGGAGAAAGCGAGAAAACCTCGATCCGCACCCGCGACCGCATTCGGCAGATCGTGTCCAGCGGGCATTTTGCCGGTGGGTTCGTGCCGTATGGATACCGGGCTGTCGATAAGGGCCGGGTAAACAAGCGCGACCAGCCGGTGAAGGACTTGGAGATCGACCCGGAGGAAGCCACCTGGGTGCGCGAAGTCTTTGAAAAAGTGGCCAACGAAGGAGCCAGCGGCTACGCGATGGCCCGGATGCTGAACGACCGCGGCCTGTGCACCCGGCAGGGGGCCAGGTTTCAGTCTGTGAACATCAGGCGGATGATCCGCCACGAGGGCTACACCGGGTATCTGATCACCAAGGCGGCCCGATCGGAGTTTATACAAGAGCTGCAAATCGTGGATGAGAAGCTGTTCGCCAGGGCGAACGAGGTCATCGACTGCCGCAGCAAAAAGCTGGCACAGGAGAAAAACATCGCGGCAAAAACGAATAATCCAACCTTACTGGCTGGCATCGTCGTCTGCGCACATTGCGGGGCGAAGATGTCGGCCTTTTTGCACACTGACCGCTACAAGCTGGCGGATGGCACGATCCGGGAAAAGGTGCAGGCCAAATACAACTGCTACCAGCGCGGCCAGAAACTGCGGGCCTGCGACGGGCAGTCGCTGTACCTGGCGGAACGGGTGGATGCCGTTGTGCTGGAAGTCGTACACGACATTTTCCGCAGAATCCAACAGGAGCCGTATGACAGGAGCATTGAGCAGAAGCTGCGTCAGGAAAACGGCGAACAGGAACGGCAAAAACAGGCCGCCGAGAAGAAGATCAAGGCGGCCCAGTATAAGCAGAAGCGCTACGAGGACGAAGTGATCCGCTGCCTGGACGGCCAGAGCCGGTTTTCCGAGGAAATGCTGGCCCGGTTGATTGCCGAAGCGGAAACGGAGGTGCGGCAGGCGAAAGAGGAATACGCAGAGCTGCTCCGCAATGACACCACCCGCGCAACGATCCAACAGATCCGAAGCTACTACGACGAATTCCTGGGCTGGGCGAATGAGTTTGACCTGGCGACGATCCCCCGTAAACGTGCGATCCTGGGCCAGTTGATTGAAAAGGTGGAGGTGGGAAAGGGGTACAAGGTGACAGTGCATCTCAGGATGAGCTATGCGCAGTTTTTGGGGATAGAGGGAAATGGCGAAATACAAGTGCGGAAGGACGTTTGTGCGTGATGCTCTTTCTAGCGATAAGCGAGAGGAAAATCCTTGCAAAAGCATAAATATTTAACAGTATGACCCTTGAAACGCACACAATTTTCCTATACAATATACATAAAAGAAATTTGGTAAGCGTGAGGGTGTGGCGTGGATGACACAAAATGATCTGAGAAAAAAGTATCCTTATTACGATCAAATCCAGAGGTTTCGCCTGATCGATGATACGTTTATGAGCGTGGTTTTTCAGGACATCGGCTGTACGCAGTTCCTGATTCGTATACTTCTGCAGAATGATGGTTTGAATGTTACCGAGGTGGGGACACAAAATTCACTCAAGAATCTGCGCGGCCGGTCGGTGCGCTTGGATATTATCGCATACGATAAGCAGGGCAAGATTTATAATATAGAAGTCCAGCGCAAGGACGCAGGCGCTTTACCGAAGCGGGCGCGTTACAACAGTTCCATGATGGACGCCAATATTACAAGGCCGGGCGAAGGACTGGAAAATCTTCCTGAAACGTATGTGATCTTCATCACGGAAAACGACTATTTCCAGAGTGCATTGCCGCTCTACCATATTGACCGTACGGTTCGGGAATTGTCTGCACCGTTTCAGGACGAGGCACATATCATTTATGTGAACGGACAATATAGAGGCGAAGATCCGATTGGATCGGTTATGCACGATTTCTTCTGTGCAGATCCAAAAAGCATGAACAATGCAATTCTTGCCAATGAGGTGGCAAAATACAAAGATACAGACAAAGGAGTGAGCAGTATGTGCCGCATTATGGAAGAACTGACGAACGAAAGCCGTGAAGAAGGGCGCTTGGCAAACCTGCTTGAAAATGTCAAGAAGTTTATGGCTCGAGGAATGAGCTTTGACGAGGTGGCTGACACGCTGGAACTGAGCAAAGAGGACAGAGAGTTTGTACTGAGTAATCTTTAACGCGAGCTTGAGACTATGTGCAATTACAGCAAAGGTGTCTATAACGATGGTATGGAGAGAGGAAGGAATACAGGCATTGCGGGCGCTGCTGATATTCTCAAACGCATGGGGATGGACGCCGGCAAGATTGTTGAGCAGCTGATGCTCCAGTATGGTCTCGGCAGGGAAGAGGCAGCCGGGTATGTGCAGCGGGCAGAGCCGCAGTAAATCATTTCGTGCTATCAAAATGTAGCCAGGGCGGCGCCTGACGGGGACGCCGCCTTGGCTTTTTTGACATGACATATCGGTTAAAAACCGTTGACACTTCATGCACGCTATGGTAAGCTGCAAACACCCGCCTGGCCGGTTTTTATGTGCCTTGCTCCCTCTGTGAACGACAGCCTTAGTACGAGCCGTTACGGAGAGCAACTGACTCTTAATCAGTGGGTCCTGGGTTCGAGTCCCCGATGGTGCACCATTAAGAGCAAATCCGAACGTACTTTTTTCGAAGGTACGTTCGGATTTGTTTTTTATTTGAATTTTTTCTGAACTTTAGAAAGAGAGCTGAACATCTAGGTACTACGATATGGTAAAAAGGAACCGGCTCCTAAGAGAAGCAACTCTATCTTCCTTTGAGGCCGGTTCTTACGTATAATATAAAATTTTGAAGTAAGTGATTGCAGGAAATCAGCCTGTAGACGGATTTCCCTGCAGATGTTTCGCTTTTTCTTCTGCTTGGGTGGCCTCTTTTTCAAGGCCCATTTTTTTGTAAGTTTGGGACAGATTGCTGTAATAGATAGCATTCTTAGGATTCAGCTCGATAGCTTTTTTAAACGCTGCCACTGCTTCCTTGTACAGCTCCATCGCGTAGAGTGTCATACCACAACTATCATGGTATCTCGCATTGTCAGGTTCCAATTCCAGCGCTTTCTGCTTTTCAGCCAAAGCTTCCTCGTACCGGCCCATTTCGTGGAGAGTCACGCCGCAGCTATCGTGATACCTTGCATTGTCAGGTTCCAATTCCAGCGCTTTCTGCTTTTCAGCCAGCGCCTCCTCGTACCGGCCCATTGCGTGGAAAGTCACGCCGCAGCTATTGTGATACCTTGCATTGTCAGGTTCCAATTCCAGCGCTTTCCTAGACTCAGCCAGCGCCTCCTCGTACCGGCCCATTTCGTGGAGAGTCACGCCGCGGCTATCATGATACCTTGCGTTGTCAGGTTCCAATTCCAGCGCTTTCTGCTTTTCAGCCAAAGATTCCTCGTACCGGCCCATTTCGTGGAGAGTCACGCCGCAACTATTGTGATATCTTGCATTATTAGGATTGTTTTGAATCAACTCTTGAAGCAGTGCAAGCGATTCTTTATAGTGCTTATCGTTGTGCAATACCAGAGCACGCAAATACAGTGTTGAATCCGATGTGTCCTGATCAGATTGTGGCGGAGAGGCGGTTTCCGTTTCGGGCAAATCCTGCGGGGGAGCGTTCCCCTTTCTTGGCGGAATGGAAGTATCTTTCGGGTTGTCGTCCGGAGTTGTAGAAGAATCTTTCATGCCGCCGCCCGGAGATGTTTTGCTTCCTTCCTGTACCTTTGCAAAGGCGTCCTGCAATTTGTTGTACTGTTTTTCGGCTTGCTCCTGATAGTCCCCTTCCGTCGGAATCTTGACGTTTAATGCCAATGCCAGTCTGGCCATCATATCGTCGAAGCCGTTATTGTGTATTAAAAATGCACCGGATTTGTTCAAGAAGTCCTTGACTTTCCCTTTCGGGTTTTCGGTGCCATACACCGTCCAGTAAGGCCGTTTCCATTCATTGCCTTTCTGAAACTTGTCGGCATTGTCGATCAGATAGTCCATCACGTCGGGGTCATTGCCAGCAAATCCGATGAAAATCGGGTGATATTTCGAAAAAATCTCGGAAAGCGCCTTTTGCCACCGTTCATCCAGTTGCTGAAGATCGGCATTTTTACTTTTTGGGTCAAGTAAAAGGTCGTGGTGGATCTTGACCACGGTTGGGCGCGCGACATCACTGGTGATGTAATGCGCCATCGCTACATGCCCGACTACCAGTGAAAATTCATGGGCGTATAAAGTCACTGCATCTTCGGTCAAGCGATCAAAGTTCGTGGTCACCACTACCTTGTGTGGGGTCTGCGTTAGCAAAAATGCTAAGCAAGCATAGCCACCACTGGGGGATGCTTCTTTCATTTTCTTTTCCAGAAAATTGTATCCGTCGACAGGGTTGGAAGAAAACTGCTTCTCATAGTAATCGCTGTAATGACTGTATTTGTTATTTTCATCAATTTCTTTTTCGTTCTTCCATAGCTCATATTCTTCTGTAGGAAATCGTGTCCTTATCTTTTCATCCCACAGATCAACTAGCTTTGTAGCAGCAGGGATACCGGAGGTGATAGACGCACCTGCTCCTAGAAAGAAACAGAATTTTCTGGCATAAGGGCCCTCCGTCACATCTGCGACTTCCTCCAAAAAGCCATCTAGTTTAATCACTTGATACATACGATTTTCCTCTTTCGACGATCTGCATACTTTTATCAGAATATTTTTACTATACCACGGTGTTTTGGTAAATTCAAGTAAATTTTTCTTGGTTTGTGCATAAGTGCATTGTCACAGCATTTTATACCTGTGAAAATAAAATGTCTGGACGGCCTTGTAAAGAGCCTATGGGCGGTAGGAGAGACTACAGACAACAAGAGGTGAGCCAACAAGCATGACCGGTCGGTAAAGAATCTAGAAATTGAGCTGGAGTAATTCATCTAAGTGCGGAAAGTATTTGAAAAATAGAAATTAGTAGAGGATATAAGGTGATGATCAATCTACAGGGGAACTAAATCTACAGGGGAACTATAAACAGTTCTTGGGGATTAAGCAAATAATAGACGAACAAAGCGACTCATAGGGCATCAAAAACAGTGGATAGACAAAAGCGGCCAGATAACTCAGGAGTTTTACGTCCAACTTTCTCGTTCACATAAATAAATGAAGATTTGATTCAATATAGAATTAACATAGATATGATGAAAAGTGATTACAGGTTAATATTAAAACAAGCAATGTGCATTATTTATAGATCGCTGTGAATAACCTCTTTAAACTCCTCCCAGCTTATCTCCCTCAACTGGTACTTACTCAGCGCTATCTGTGCCTGCTTGCGCCAGGAATTGTAGTCATCCCGCATTTTCTGGTTGCCGGAGGCGCGGGAGCAGCGCATCTGGTTGCGGTTGCGCATCTTGTTATAGAGTTCCTTGGCTTTGTTGGCCTTCAGCTCCTCGGCATAGGCCAGCTTGGCGGCAATATCCTTGCAGGTGGCGCCGGTTTCCGGGTCCAGTACCCGCTCACAATACTTGGCACGGCTGGAGAAGGGAACAAACAGCCGGTGGCAGCTTTCACAGACGGCAACCGGCAAGTCCTGGGCGCACATCTGTACAAATTCCAAAAAGAGTAACGCGGGCAGCGTATCGCTCGCGTAGAACGTGGCGGCAGAAATGCCGCTTTTTTTGTTGTCTGTTGGCCGTTTGTAACGGGTCTGGATATGGATGTCGTCCTCCAGCTTGTGGTATTTCTGGTAGGTCGAATCGCCCTTTTCGGCCAGTTCTACCAGCAGCTCCGAAGGGCGCTGGCCATGCTCCGTTCTGGGACGTCCGTCCTCGTCCACCAGCGTAGCCTCAATCAGCTGGCGCAGATCGGTTTTTCCGTCCACCAACTGCTGCAGCAAGGTCACAAATGATTCCAATACCGACAGCGCCGTCCGACACAGAGAGGCATCCCCGGTATCACGCTGGATAAAGACCTTCATCTGGTCGGTGTACTCCGGAAAGTTCCGGCAGAACCCTTCCATGATGTCGCTGGTCATGGCCAACTCGCCAAAGTGGGACATTCTGGTACGCAGTTCATCAAATGTATAGGAACTGTCGTTTTTGTGTTCATACATAATTAGATACAGGCTATGCTTCGTCTTTTTCAGTTCCCGTTCATTGCGACGGAAGTTGGCAAGCGTATAGCTTTCCAGTAAATCAAACAGGGCGGGGGAAACCTGCCGCACTGCGGCGGCAAAATCATGGTAAAAGGAAGCTACCTGGTAATAAACACAGGTGTCAGGGGAGGCCAGGCTCTGCTGCATGGTCTGATCTTTCGGGAAGTTTACGCCCCGGTATCTTTTCAGCAATGTGCGGCCCCGTTCCAGATAGGGGGGCGGCATCCAGGTCCAGAACACAGAACACCAGGGACCCCAGCGGATACGTATGTTGGGGCGTGTCGTAGCCTTGAATATATTCGGTGCGGATTTCAAAGAAATTTCATAATGATTGCCGCTTTGTGTGAGTGCTTTCATTTGCCGCTGACTTCTGTCCAAGTCAGCGGCTCTTTTTATTTTTTAAGAGAAATTCAAGAACTTTTAGTGTAAGAAAAACGGTGGCATATATGCAGCTGCCAATAAAAGTAAGCAGCAAAATTATTTCCTGAAAACTCAAGCGTTCACCTCCCTCATAATTTGGAGGCGACGATCAAGAGCAAATTATATCAGAAGGGGAGAGGACTGTCAAAATAAGCTCTCCAAATCCTTAATGGCGGTTTGTTGGTACAATACCAACCAGTCAGGCTTTGCCCAACTATGGATGATATGTATCAGGCTTATAGTCAGAGGATTTAAGGAATGCGGGATCGTCTTTCTTAGACCAGTCTGGTTTATCCGTGATTTTTTTAATATTTCCCCAGCCTGGAGAAATTTTTCTTGATCTCGTCCGGATGCGATACATAATTCGGTGCTTGCCATTGGTAAACTCCAGAATGGCAATTTTGGCAGTGGGAAATTCAGTGTTGCGGGGGTCGACCAGTTGAAACTTCCAGGTATATTGTTCGCCTTCCAGTTCAGATAACTCTATGATTTGTTTGGCAAGTTTATGGGCTGTATCCACATTGAGCGGTTCAAACCCGCCATTGTCGTCGATGTGCAATTCGCCTTTCGCATACGCCTCATCAATTGTCGCCTGGGCGGCGGTCATGAGGGAGCGAGCCTGGAGCATAATGCGCTTTTCAACGGCTTTGTCGATATAGCCGGTCAGGGACGGGACCAAAAGCGCTGCCAATACGGCCAAGATGACCAGGACAACGATCAGTTCAACGAGGGTAACCCCTCTTTTTTGGTTGGAATCACAGAACCGGGCCATAGCGCACGCCTCCCGCATCAGTATAAAACCGTACAAATAAAGTATAGGCACATAACGATGCTGCGTCAATTGTGGGGGATGCCAAATTCTTTATACATTATTTGTGAATAATGTGATATTATAATTCGATTTGAAAAACGCAGACGACGGCGGCGGCAAGAGGTCCTGCCAAAAATCCTGCCCCAAATTTGTCGATTGTGCCAAACGAATAAAGTTGCAATCAGATTTGACTTTTTGTATACTATACCTATATATACTATACAAAATAATCGGAAAAATGATAAAAATTCTGGTTGGAAAGCGGGCCGGATGTTGAAAAAGATTAGGATACAGCGGGTGAGCATCTTTGATATTGTCGCCACGCTGGTGTTGGCGGTGGTGCTCGTCGCGTTCGCGGTGCAGGGCACGGGGGAGTTGGCTCAAATGCAGACCGCCACGGACGATTACATCCAGTGCGAGACACTGGCCCGGCAGCTGCAAAGCGGGTCGGACTACCTGATCGAGCAGGTGCGGATGTACACTGCCACCGGTCAGCAGGAGTACATGGACAACTACTTTGAAGAACTGAACACGACCCGCCGCCGCGAGAACGCTTTAGAGTATTTTGCAGAGCATTACGGCGACACCGATGCTTTCACGCTGCTGAAATCCGCCATGACAACGTCGCAAAATCTGAGCTATACGGATCGGTATGCTATGCGGCTTGTGGCGCAGGCCACGCTGGCGGACGAGTCGAGCTGGCCGACGGAAATCCGGTCTGTCTCGCTGCATGACAGTGACATAACGATGACAGACAGCGAGAAAATGCGCAAGGCACAGCAGTTGGTTTGCAACGACCAATATCAAAATATGCGCGATGATGTGAACGAAAAAATCACCGAGAGCATGGACAGCCTGATTGCGCTGACACGCAGCCGCCAGAGCGGAGCCGAGGCCGTTTTCACCGGCGTGTACCGTAAAATTGAGCTGTGCGCGGCGCTGCTGGTACTGCTTATGCTGGAAATCTGCATGATAACGCGCTATTTTGTGGTAAAACCGCTGATGGACTACGGTCAGAGCATCCGGCGCGGGGAGATCTTCCCGGTGGTGGGCGCGGCAGAATTGCAGGACCTGGCACTGACCTACAACGAAGTCTACCGCGAAAACCAGGAGACGCAGAAGATCATCCGCCACGAGGCCGAGCACGACGCGCTGACCGGCGCACTGAACCGCGGTTCGTTTGAAAAGATCCTGAATATCTATAAGAACGGCGAGAAGCCGTTTGCAATGATTATCTGTGACGTTGACGTTTTTAAACATGTCAACGACACTTACGGACATGCGGTGGGTGACGAGATCCTGAAAAAGGTCGCAAACCTCTTGAAAACGACCTTCCGCAGCATCGACTATGTCTGCCGCATCGGCGGTGACGAGTTCGCCGTTATCATGGTGGATGTGAATCAGGAATTGAGTTATACCATACGTGAGAAAATCACGGTGATCAACAATCAGCTGTACTGTCCGACGGACGACCTGCCGGCCATCTCGCTGAGCGTGGGCGTGGCCTTTACGGATCGCGCAAACCCCGGCGAGAGCATCTTCGAGGATGCTGACAAGGCGCTGTACCGTGTCAAGCAGAACGGCAAGCACGGCTGCGGCTTCTATTAAGTGCGCACGGATTTTGCGCAGCTGCGCCGTCTGCCGGACCTGCTTTTCCCGCGGCGCTGTCCGTTTTGCGGGTCATTGCTGGGGCCGGACGCACTGCAGGGCACGGTTTGCCCGGCCTGCGTGCCCGAGGAAATGCGCTTACAGCACATTCCGGCGCGTCTGCCGGAGGGCGAACACGATTTTTACGCCGTGCGGGAGGCTGCTGCGGCGTATTATTACGAGGATATTGTACGTACAGCCGTTTTGCGCTGCAAGCGGGGCGGCTGCTTTTGGTATGCCCGGGAGCTGGCGGACCGTGTGGCCGTGCTGGTGTTCGGCGCACTGCCGGCCAAACAGCCCGGAAAAATGCCGCAGTATGCGGGTGTGACCGCGCTGCCGCTGTACAGCTGCATTGTGCCGGTGCCGCCCCGCCAGCCGCTGCCCGGTATGCCGGGTCTGCCGCTGCAGCTGGCGCGCCGATTGGGCGCGGTGCTGGGGATCCCGGTGGAGACACCGCTGTACATCAAGCGCCGGGGCCGCCCGCAGAAGGAGCTTACCCGCGAGCAGCGCCTGCAAAACGCCAGGGGCGCGTTTGGCTGCCGCCCCGGCACAGACCTGACCGGCAGGCGGGTGCTGCTGGTTGATGACATTATCACAACCGGTGCGACGGCATCGGCGTGTGCGCTGGCACTTTTGGAGGCCGGTGCGGTGGAGGTGACCGCTGTGGCGATTGCCGCGGCGGAGGAGCTGCCCAAGAGCCGGAAAAAGCCCCCTGAGACAAAACCATAAAAAGACCGAAGCGGCGTGCCCGGAAATCATGGGCGTACTGCTTCGGTCTTTTTCATAGCTTATACGGGGGGCATCTCCGCACCATCCGGTATGCCGTGCCCGCCCAACGCCAGCCCTGCCAAAAATAGGGTGAAAAATTTGGCGGTTTTGCCACGCGCATAAAATCTGAACATCCTGTATAATAAAGACACGGATCGATTTTCTGCTGTAAAAAGGAGAAACCGCGATGACAAAGCAAAAATATATCATGGCGCTGGACGCGGGCACCACGTCCAACCGCTGCATCCTTTTTAACGCCCGGGGCGAGATGTGCAGCGTCGCGCAAAAGGAGTTCACCCAGTATTTCCCCAAGCCCGGCTGGGTCGAGCATGACGCCAACGAGATCTGGACGACCCAGCTCGGCGTGGCGCTGTCGGCTATGAACGAGGTCGGCGCGTCGGCGGAGGACATCGCCGCCATCGGCATCACGAACCAGCGCGAGACGACCATCGTCTGGGACCGTGACACCGGCGAGCCGGTCTACCACGCCATTGTCTGGCAGTGCCGCCGCACAAGCGAGTACTGCGACGAGCTGAAGGTCCGCGGCCTGACCGACCTGATCCGGCAAAAGACCGGGCTGGTCATCGACGCCTACTTCTCGGCCACAAAGCTCAAGTGGATCCTGGACAACGTGCCCGGCGTGCGTGCGCGTGCCGAGCGCGGCGACCTGCTGTTCGGCACGGTGGAGACGTGGCTCATCTGGAAGCTGACCTGCGGCAAGATCCACGTGACCGACTACTCCAACGCCAGCCGGACGATGATGTTCAACATCCACACGCTGGACTGGGACGATGAGATACTGAAAATTCTCGATATACCGCGCTGTATGCTGCCGCGCCCCGTGCCCAACAGCGAGTTCTACGAGTACGCCGACCCGATGCACTTCGGCGGCGAGATCAAGATCGCGGGGGCGGCGGGTGACCAGCAGGCCGCGCTGTTCGGCCAGACCTGCTTTACCAGGGGCGAGGCCAAGAGCACCTTCGGCACGGGCGGCTTTCTGCTGATGAACACCGGCGAGAAGCCGGTATTCTCCCAAAACGGGCTGGTCACCACCGTGGCGTGGGGATTGGACGGAAGGGTAAATTACGCGCTGGAAGGCTCGATTTTTGTGGCGGGCGCAGCTATCCAGTGGCTGCGGGACGAGCTGCATCTGCTGGAGGACGCCCGCGACAGCGAGTACATGGCGCAGAAGGTCAGGGACACGAACGGCTGTTACGTCGTGCCTGCGTTCACCGGTCTGGGTGCGCCGCACTGGGACCAGTACGCCCGCGGCACCATCGTGGGCCTGACCCGCGGCGTGAACAAGAACCACATCATCCGCGCGACGCTGGACAGCCTGTGCTACCAGATCAACGATGTGCTGGCCGCCATGCAGGCGGATTCCGGCATTGGCCTGACGGCGCTCAAGGTGGACGGCGGCGCATGCGCGAACAATTACTTACTGCAGACGATGGCGGACATCAGCAACTTGCCGGTCAAGCGCCCCTGCTGCGTGGAAACGATGGCGCTGGGCGCGGCGTATCTGGCCGGGCTGGCCGTCGGCTATTGGAGCAGCACCGAGGACGTGCTGCAAAACTGGTCGGTGGACCGTGAGTTTATGCCGGGCATCCCCGACGACGAGCGCACCAGACGGCTGAAGGGCTGGAATAAGGCGGTGCGGTGCAGCTACGGCTGGGCGAAGGAGGAGTAAGGCCCCTAAAGCCTTCCCCTTGGGGGGAAGGTGGCCCCGCAGGGCCGGATGAGGGGAGAGCTTGCCGCGACAGGCCGTAAACGGGTAATAGTGGCAAGGCTGCCCCTCATCAGTCAGCGGGCGGGGCCGCTGACAGCTTCAGTCTCCGCGCTAAGAGCCGCCTACGGCGGTTGCGCTCCGACACGCGCCTGCGGGCGCAGCCCTAAGGGGGAAGCCATTCCGATTGCACAAACAACACGAGGTATCAATATGTACGACATCATCATTATCGGCGCGGGCGTGTCCGGGTGCGCCTGTGCGCGGGAGCTTTCGCGGTGTGACGCGAAAATTCTTGTAGTAGAGAAGGAGGAGGACGTCTGCTGCGGCACGTCCAAGGCCAACAGCGCCATTGTCCACGCCGGGTACGACGCGGCCCACGGCAGCCTGATGGCCAAGCTCAACGTCGAGGGCAGCCGCAGGATGCCGGCCCTTGCGAAGGAGCTGGATTTTGCCTACGACCGGTGCGGCAGCCTTGTCGTCTGCCTGAGCGACGAGGACCGCCCCGCGCTGCAAAAGCTCTATGAAAACGGCATCGCCAACGGCGTGGAGGGGCTGCGCATCATAGAACGGGACGAGCTGGTGGAAATGGAGCCGAACATCTCGGACGCCGCCGTCGCCGCACTGTGGGCGCCCACGGGCGGCATCGTCTGCCCGTTCGGCCTGACGTTTGCGTTGGCGGAGAACGCCGCCAAAAACGGTGTGCAGTTTCGGTTTGACACCAAAGTTACGGGCCTGCACCCGCTGGACGGCGGCGGAGCCGGGTGGGCCGTCGAGACCGACCACGGCACGCTGGAAACGCGCTGCATCGTCAATGCGGCGGGCGTATACGCCGACACGCTGCACAATATGGCCGACGCGGCGCACCCCATGACCATCACGGCCCGGCGGGGAGATTACTTCCTGCTTGACCACACGGCGGGGCAGCATGTGCGGCACACGGTATTCCAGCTGCCGGGCAAATACGGCAAGGGCGTGCTGGTAACGCCCACGGTGCACGGCAATCTGCTGGTCGGACCGACGGCCATCGACGTGGACGACAAGGAGGCCACGGCCACGACGGCGGCGGGCCTGGACGAGGTGCGGGAGAAATCCGGCCTCGCGGTCAAGGACATTCCGCTGCGCCAGATCATCACGAGCTTCGCGGGTCTGCGCGCCCACGAGGCGCGGCACGACTTCTTCATCGGCGAGATCGCGCCCGGCTTTGTGGACTGCGCGGCCATCGAGTCGCCCGGCCTGTCCAGCGCCCCGGCCATCGGTGCGATGGTCGCGGACATCGTGCGCGGCAGTCTGCACTTACACAATAAGCCCGATTTTGACCCGACGCGCAGGGGCATTCTGGACCCCAAAGCGCTGGATCTTGCAGCGCGGGCGGAGCTTATCCGGCAAAACCCGGCCTACGGGCAGATTATATGCCGGTGCGAGAGCGTGACCGAGGGCGAGATCATCGACGCCATCCGCCGCACGCCCGGCGCACGCAGTCTGGACGGCGTCAAGCGGCGCACCCGCGCGGGCATGGGCCGCTGCCAGGCGGGCTTCTGCAGCCCGCGCGTCATGGAGATTTTAGCGCGGGAGCTGGGCGTGCCGCAGAGCGAGATCACCAAGTCCGGCGGTGCGTCCAAAATCATCGTCGGCACGAACAAGGATAGCCTGTGAAAGGGGGCGTCTGCCATGAAAAACGTTGATCTGGTCATTATAGGCGGCGGTCCGGCAGGGCTGGCCGCGGCGGTGGCCGCACGCAAAAGCGGCGTGCAGGACATCCTGATCCTGGAGCGCGACAGTGAGCTGGGCGGCATCCTGAACCAGTGCATCCACAATGGCTTCGGCCTGCATACCTTTAAAGAGGAGCTGACCGGCCCCGAGTACGCGGCACGGTTTGTGACGCAGGTACGCGAATTGGGAATGGAATACAAGCTCAACACGATGGTGCTGAATCTGGCGGCGGACAAGACCGTCACCGCCATGAACAAGACCGACGGACTGTTTCAGCTGCACCCCAAGGCGGTCATTCTGGCCATGGGCTGCCGTGAGCGCCCGCGCGGCGCGCTGAACATTCCGGGCTACCGGCCCGTGGGCATCTTCACCGCGGGCACGGCGCAGAGGCTCGTCAACATGGAGGGCTGCCTGCCCGGGCGGCGGGTCGTGATTCTGGGCAGCGGCGACATCGGCCTTATCATGGCACGCCGCATGACGCTGGAGGGGGCAAAGGTGCTCTGCGTGGCGGAGCTGATGCCGTACTCCGGCGGCTTAAAGCGCAATATTGTGCAGTGCCTCGATGATTTTGGCATTCCGCTGAAAATGAGCCACACGGTAGTGGACATTCAGGGCAAGGAGCGCGTGACCGGCATCACGCTGGCGCGGGTCGAAAACGGAAAACCCGTCCCCGGCACCGAGGAGAACTACGACTGCGACACGCTGCTGCTTTCCTGCGGACTGCTGCCCGAAAACGAGCTGAGCCGCGCCGCGGGCGTGGCGCTGAACCCCGTCACCGGCGGCCCGGCGGTCAATGAGAGCCTGGAAACGAACCTGCCCGGCGTCTTTGCCGCGGGCAACGTGCTGCATGTGCATGACCTGGTGGATTATGTGTCGGAGGAGGCCGCGGCGGCAGGTGAGCACGCGGCGGCATACATTGCGGGCGGCGGGGCCGCGGCGGGCCGCACCTTGCCCGTGCGGTGCGAAAACGGCGTGCGCTACACCGTGCCGACCACCATCCGCCCCGACTGCGCGGGGGATACCGTGACGCTGCGGTTCCGCGTGGGCAGCGTGTACAAAAATAAAAAAATCGCGGTGTACCGCGGTACAGACTGCATCTACAGCCGCAAGCGGCCCGTGCTGGCCCCCGGCGAGATGGAGACTGTGCGGCTGAAGGCCGAGCTCCTGCGCGGCCCGGGCGACGCCGTGACGGTAACGTTGGAGGAGGGCTGACGATGGAAAAACGTGAACTGATCTGCATCGGCTGCCCGATGGGCTGCCCGCTGACTGTGACGCTGGACGGCGGCGCGGTGGTCACCGTGCAGGGCAACACCTGCCCGCGCGGCGACGCCTACGCCCGCAGGGAGGTCACCGCCCCGACGCGCATTGTGACCACAACGGTGCGCGTGACCGGCGGCACCCTGCCCGCCGTGAGCTGCAAGACCCGCAGCGACATCCCGAAGGAGAAAATTTTTGACGTTGTCCGCGCGCTGAAAAGCGTTGTGGTGCCCGCCCCCGTACACATCGGCCAGATTCTGCTGCCCGATGCAGCCGGGACCGGCGTGGATGTGGTGGCGACGAAGGACGTAGCCGAGGTGTAGATTCATCCCGTTATGAAAATAACTTTCCGAAAAAGTTAAATTTTCAAAGAAATTTGGGCAAAAATCAATGGCGTGTTTGAATATTGCACAAAGAAAGCGTCGATTTTTCGGCTTTTCGACAATTCTGCTAAAATCACTTTCTTTTTTGTGAAGAATATGTTAATATGAGATTAACAAAGTGTCGCGGCTGCGGAACCAGACAGCCCGGCGCCGAGTTGGGAAAGACCCACTCACAATTTTTGGAGGAATGCTTTTATGATGAAGTATCTGCAGAAGCTCGGCAAAGCTCTTATGCTTCCCGTTGCTGCACTGCCCGTCTGTGGTATCCTGATGGGCATCGGTTACGCTTTCGCTCCCGCTGTTATGGGTGCTGAGGGCGCAACTTCCGGTTTCGCTTACACTCTCGGTTTCCTGCTGATCAAGGCCGGCGGCGCCCTGATCGACAACATGGCTTGGCTGTTCGCCATCGGCGCTGCCGTCGGTCTGTCTGATGACCATGACGGTACCGCCGGTCTGGCCGGTCTGGTCAGCTTCCTGATGATGCAGCAGCTGCTCAGCCCCGGCGTTGTCGGCGCTGTCCGCACGCTGGAGGAAGGCACCGTCGATTACATTGCTTTCAGCAAGATCGCCGGCAACTCCTTCATCGGCATCCTGGCCGCCATCATCGGTGCTGCCTGCTACAACAAGTTCAAGAATACCCAGCTGCCTGACTGGCTGGCATTCTTCAGCGGCAAGCGCAGCGTTGCTATCGTGACCGCCGTGGTTTCCATCGTGGTTTCCGTTGTTCTGCTGTTCGTCTGGCCCATCATCTTCGGCGTTCTGGTTGCCCTCGGCAACGGCATTGCCAAGATGAGCGGCATCGGCGCCGGCATCTACGCTTTCCTGAACCGCCTGCTGATCCCCACCGGCCTGCATCACGCTCTGAACAACGTGTTCTGGTTTGACACCATTGGTCTGGGTGATCTGAAGCACTTCTGGGCTGGCGATGTCACCGGTCAGAATGGTGTTAATTGGGACCTCGGCATGTACATGTCCGGCTTCTTCCCCTGCATGATGTTCGGTATCCCCGGTGCTGCTCTGGCCATGGTCCAGACTGCCAAGAACAAGAAGGCTGCTATCGGTCTGGTTGTTTCCGCTGCTATCTGCGCCTTCGTCTGCGGCGTTACCGAGCCGTTCGAGTTCGGCTTCATGTTCCTCTGCTTCCCCCTGTATGTTGTCTATGCTGCTCTGTACGGCATCTTCACCATCATTACCTACTACACCGGCTTCCGCGCAGGCTTCTGCTTCTCCGCTGGTGCTACCGACCTGATCTTCTCCGCCAGCCTGCCTGCTGCTGCTAAGACCTGGATGATCATCCCTCTGGGTATCGCTGCTTTCGTGGTGTTCTATCTGGTGTTCCGCGTCGCTATCACCAAGTTTGACCTCAAGACCCCCGGCCGCGAGGACGAGGATGAGGAGGCTGCTGAGGCCAACATCACCCTCGCCAACAACGACTTCACCGCCATCGCCTCCGGCGTTCTGGCTGCTGTCGGCGGCAAGGACAATGTTGCCAACGTTGACTACTGCGCCACCCGTCTGCGCTTTGAGGTCAAGGACAGCACTGCTGTCAACGAGAAGGCCGTCAAGGCTGCTGGTGCTGCCGGCGTTATCCGCCCCAGCAAGACCGCTTGCCAGGTCGTTATCGGCCCCAAGGTTCAGTTTGTGTATGACGAGCTGAAGAAGATGCTGTAAAAACAGGCATTACCGGATAAAGGTCTGGTTCCCTTTATCAACTCCGCCGCGGGCGGGCGATCAGCCCGTCCGCGGCTTTTTCTGTGATTTGCTGCAAAAACGGTACAAAATCTTGGTACAAATCACATAAACCGGTCATAGTATCCCGCCCCATGGCGTGGTATAATGAAGAATAGGAAAACCGGGGCAACGCACCCCGAAAAGATCAGGAGGTATTCTCTTATGAAGATCATCCGTGCAAAAGATTACTACGACATGTCCCGCAAGGCCGCCAACATCATCTCGGCCCAGGTCATCATGAAGCCCAACTGCGTGCTGGGCCTGGCCACCGGCGGTACGCCCGTGGGCACCTACAAGCAGCTGGTCGAGTGGTACAACAAGGGCGACATCGACTTCTCCGAGGTCACGACGGTCAACCTGGACGAGTACCGCGGCCTGCCCAAGGAGCACCCCGAGAGCTACTGGAGCTTCATGCACCGCAACCTGTTTGACCATGTCAACATCCGTCCCGAGGCCATCAACCTGCCGGACGGCACCAACATGGACGCCGACGCCGAGTGCGCCCGCTATGACGCGGTCATTCACAATGTGGGCGGCGTTGACCTGCAGCTGCTGGGCATCGGCAACGACGGCCACATCGGCTTCAATGAGCCGAACGAGGCATTCGAGCTTGGCACCCACTGCGTTGACCTGAAGGAGGAGACCATCGAGGCCAACAAGCGCTTCTTCGACGGCAACGCCGACCTGGTCCCCAAGCAGGCCTACACCATGGGCATCAAGACGATCATGCAGGCCCGCAAGGTCCTGATGGTCGCCAACGGCAAGGGCAAGGCCGACATCGTCAAAAAGGCGTTCTTCGGCCCCGTCACGCCGGAGGTCCCCGCCAGCATCCTGCAGATGCACCCCGACTTCATTCTGGTCGGCGACGAGGAAGCCCTGAGCGAGATCTGATTTGCGGAGGGACACTGCAATGATTATCAAAAATGCAAAAGTCTACAGCGACGGCTGCCGCTTTGTGGAAAAGGACCTCATCATCCGCGATGGCCGCATCGTCTTTGGCGCGGCCCCGCAGGAGGGCGAGGATGTCATTGACGCGGGCGGTGCCTATGCGCTGCCGGGTCTGGTGGACATCCATTTCCACGGCGCAGTCGGTCACGATTTCTGCGACGCAGACGAGGCCGGCCTGCAGGCCATCGCTGATTTTGAGGCGAGCAAGGGCGTGCTGGCCATCTGCCCCGCAACCATGACGTTCAGCGAGGAGATCCTGAACGGCATCATGGACGTGGCCGCGGCCCACAAAAACGAGCGCGGCGCGGATCTGGTCGGCATCAACATGGAGGGGCCGTACATCAGCCCCAAGAAGGTTGGCGCGCAGAACCCGAAGTACGTCATGGCCGCCGACGCGGGCATGTTCCGCCGCCTGCAGGCGCGCAGCGGCGGGCTGATCAAATTGATTGACGTCGCCCCCGAGGAGCCGGGCAATCTGGATTTCATCAGGGAATGTCGCGATGAGGTGCGCATTTCGATTGCCCACACCTGCACCGACTACGACACGGCCAAGGCCGCGTTTGCCGCGGGTGCATCCCACATGACCCACCTGTACAACGCGATGCCGGGCATCACCCACCGTGAGCCGGGGCCGATCATTGCCGCGCTGGAGGACGGTGCCGAGGTCGAGCTGATCACCGACAACGTCCACATTCACCCGGCGATGGTGCGGTTCACCTTCAACACCTTCGGGGCGGATCGTGTGATTTTGATTGCGGACAGCATGATGGCCTGTGGTCTGCCTGACGGCCAGTACAGCCTGGGCGGCCAGGCCGTCACGGTGCGCGGACCCCGCGCGACGCTGACCGAGCAGCCCGGCACGATTGCGGGCAGCGCGACCTGTCTGTTTGACTGCATGAAGCGTGCGGTCCTCGACATGGGCGTGCCCCTTGAGAGTGCCGTCCGCGCCGCGACCCTGAACCCCGCCCGCAGCATCGGCATTGATGCCGATTACGGCAGTCTCGACGCAGGCCGCTACGGCAACGTCGTGCTGGTCGATGATAAGCTGGATATTTTGAAGGTTGTGCGGCACGGAGAGGTTATCGGCTAAACCGGGAACGGCAGTCCCCCGGAAACTCGCTTTCTTTTGGCAGCAAAAGAAAGCTTGCAAAGAAAACTGCCGCTGTTGCGAATGCAGCGGACCCCGCCTTAGGGGCTGCACGCCCCTAAGAACCCCAATAAGGAAGTCGGAAGGGCCGATGGCTAAACGGACGCAGTATTACTGTCCGTTCTTAACGCCATCGGCCCTTCCTCCACTTTTGAGTCGGGTGTTGCGGGGTTGCGAGCCCGGGGCCACAGTTGAGCGCAGCGAAACTGGGGAGCGAGCAATGTTTGCCCCTGCGGGGAAAACAACCGCACGAGCGTGTTTGCGAAGCAAACTGGCGGCGCTCGTTGTGCGCCGCCAAGCGCCCCCGAACCCCCGCAGGGGTGAACAGCAGCGCTGTAGGGGCGGCATATATGCCGCCCGCAACCTACCGCGGCAACCCGTCAACGGGAAAGGGGCCGGGCTGCCGCCCTCCCTCGCCCCTCTCGTCCGCGACCCGTTTACGGCAGTCTGTAGGGGCCGGGCATGCCCGGCCCGCAGCCTCGCCATTACCACCCCTGTATCCTTTGCATCGTAGGGAGGGGTCTTGACCCCTCCGCGGGGCGTCGGGGACGCCGCCCCCTACAACACAATCCGCAGGGCTTCTCATTAACGCAAACGTCCGCGGCGGCCTGGGGGCAGGCCGCCCTACATCCCACTTTACCACATTCCGTGGGGCGGGCCTTCGCCCGCAACTCATTCACGCCACCCTGCCATTACCACCCCGTATCCTTTGCATCGTAGGGCGGCAAGCCACAGGGTCTTTGCATAACCGCCCAGCCCCCTCAAACACAAAAATAACCTGCCTGCGACCTCTCGCAGGCAGGTTATTTTTTTAGTTCCTTTTCTTCTAAGAAAAGGAGCAAATCCCCGTCTCGTAAAAATTACTTCCGGTCAATCGCCACAACCACGCCGGCCAGCGCCAGCAGGGCCAGCAGGTTCGGCACGGCCATCAGGCCGTTGAACAGGTCGGCCAGCGCCCAGACCAGATCGACCTTCAGGGTCGAGCCGACCAGAATGAACGCAACTACAATGATGCTGTACACCGGCAGCAGCTTCTCGCCGAACAGCGCCTTGAAGTTCGACTGGCCGAAGAAATACCAGCCGATGATCGTCGAAAACGCGAAAAAGAACATGCACACCGCGATGAAGATTGGCCCAAAGCCGCCGAACGCCTGGCTGAAGGCGGCCTGGGTCAGCGCCGTGCCGGTCATGCCCTGCGGGATCAGGCCGGACGTGATCAGCACCAGGCCGGTCAGCGTCAGCACAACGAACGTGTCAACGAATACGCCCAGGATCGCCACAGCGCCCTGGTCCTGCGGGCGCTCGACCTTGGCCAGCGCGTGGGCGTGGGGCGTCGAGCCAAGGCCCGCCTCGTTGGAGAACAGGCCGCGGGCCACGCCGAAACGCATGGACTGCTGCACGGTCACGCCTGCAATGCCGCCCGCCATGGCCTGCGGCTCAAACGCCAGCACAAACACCTGCGCCAGCGCGCCGGGCAGCGCCTTGGCGTTGATGACCAGAATGACAATGCAGCCCAGAATGTAAAATGCCGCCATGATCGGCACAACTTTTTCCGTTACAGCGGCGATTCTCTGCACGCCGCCCAGGAAGATGAACGCCGCAATGGCCGCCACCACGACGCCCACCGCCAGCCGGTTCAGGCCAAAGGCGTTGTGGAACGCATCACCGATGGAGTTGGACTGCACCATGTTGCCCATGAAGCCCAGCGCCAGAATGATGAGCACCGAGAACACTGTGGCCAGCACCTTGCCGACCTTGCCCTTGAACGCGGCGCGGATATAGTACGCCGGGCCGCCCGTGACCTGGCCGTTCACCGTGGTCTTGTAGTGCTGCGCCAGCACGGCCTCGGCGTAAATGGTCGCCATGCCGAAAAACGCCGACACCCAGGTCCAGAACAGTGCGCCCGGGCCGCCGCTGACCAGCGCCGTGGCACAGCCCGTGATGTTGCCGGTGCCGACCTGCGCCGCAATGGCCGTCGTCAGCGCCTGAAAGCTGCTCATACCCTCGGCGTCCGCCTTTTTGCCGCGCAGCGTAAAGCCGCCGAACACACGGCGGAAGCCCTCGCCAAAGCGGCGCACCTGCACGCCGCGCAGCCGCACGGTAAAGTACACGCCCGTGCCGACCAGCAAAAACAGCAGCAGCGAGTTCCACAGAACATCGCTGAACTGCTCAATAAACGTAGTAAATGCCGCCATACTGACCCCCATAACTTTTACATCCAAAATCCCCGCCGCAATGCGGGCGACTTATTTACTATACTATGAATTTAATGTAAAGTCAAGTGTATTTATACGGCGTACATACTGATGGCTGTGTCCGGTAAACGGGCGCTTGCGGGAAGCCCACGGGCCGGGCGTGCCCGGCCCCTGCAGGCAGTCCAAACTTCGCCGCAAAAAAATTTCAAAAGACCCCGCCCGTGTCACAACTCGGACACAACCGGGTGGTATGATGGCGAAAACGGAACCGGAAAGGAGACAAACCATGAGAAAACTCGTCCTTCTGCTAACCGCCGCGCTGGCCCTGACCGCCTGCACCGCCGCACCCGAGGTATCGTCCCCCGCCGAAGCTGCCCCGCCCGCCGAGACCGCAGCCATCGGCGAGGCCGCGGCGGCGTTCCCGGTGGGGACGCTGCAAATGGCCATCCCGGAGGTGATGGACACAGGCGCCGCCTCGGTTGAGATACCGTTCTCGGGGCTTGAGACCGAGCCGATCCTGAAGCTCGACTACGCGGCGGGCGTGCAGACAAAGCTCTGTGACATCGACCTGTCGCGGCAAATCCCGGTAGCCATCATGCAGCACGGGGACACGGTGGAATACTTCTGGGACTCCGAGGGCAGCACCGTGTTTGCCCACACGGCCATCCGCCCCGACGGCAGCGTCGAGGAGCAGACCATCCCGGAAAAATTTTACCCCAATTTCTACGACGAGTACGCGGCGTATGACATTTGGGGCACGGCCTGCACGCGGCTGGACTGGCAGACCGGGGAGCTGACCACTGCGTCGCTGCCGTTTGTGCAGCTGGACAGCGTTCTGGGTGCAGTCGGCAGCCGGGTGCTGCTGACCCGTATCGTGTCCGACACGCCGCTGCCGCAGGGCGAGGGCAACGAGGAAATGCGGGACGCCGTGCTGCAAAACTCGCTGCGGGAGTACGACTTTTACGACCCGGCGACGAACACGATTGAAAAGGTGTTCGATGAGCCGTACTATCCCGAGGACCGCAACGAGCTGAAATCCTATCTGGGTTACTGCGGCGACAAGCTGTATTTTGTGGTCTCCTGCACGGACGGTGCGTCCGCGCTCAGCCGGAAGAACACGCTGGTCAGCTATGACCGCACCGCGGGCATCTGGCAGGAGGAATGCAGCGCCGACGCCCAAAACGGGGAAGGCAGCGGCTTCTGGCCGTTTTTGCAGGATGGCCGGCTCAAGCTGGTGGTGCTGTGGCGGGGGAAGGACACCCTGACGCTCTACGGCATCGACAACGGCGCGCGGTACGAGGTCCCCTATGAGGAGGCCGGGTCCGATGCCACCGGGAACAGGAATTTCCCGATAGCCCTGACCGACGATGGCCGCATTTTGGTGACGGACGGGTACATTGACCGCAGCGGCGTGGCCGACAGCCGGTATGCGCTGATCGATTTGGGCGCGTATCTGGCGGGAAGCCGGGAGTATACCGCGGTGGAGATGTGGACGGAGTGAGGCGGTAAAATGCGGACCGCCGATTATGGGCAATTTGCAGGGAGCGGTCTTGACCGCTCCGGGGGCCATGCGTGCGGGCACGCACCGTCCCACACACCTCCGCACGTAGAGGCCGGGCATGCCCGGCCCCTGCAACTCGACAAAACCAAAACGAGCCGCCCCAATCGTCGGGACGGCTCATTTTTATGCGAATAAATTACTTATTCTTCTTGCTGGCGGCCTTCATGCGCAGGTCGTGGTCCAGGATGCGCTTGCGGATGCGCAGGTTCTCGGGGGTGACTTCCAGCAGCTCGTCGGGAGCCAGGAACTCAAGGCAGCCCTCGAGGCTGAATTTGGAGACAGGCACCAGACGCAGGGCGTCGTCGCTGCCGGAGGCGCGGGTGTTGGTCAGGTGCTTCGTCTTGCAGACGTTGACCGTGATGTCCTCGCCCGTCGGGGTGTAGCCGACGACCTCACCGGCGTAGACCTTCTCGCCTGCGTTGACGATCAGGGTGCCGCGCTGCTGGGCGTTGAACAGGCCGTAGGTGACGGCGTCGCCGGTATCAAAGCTGATGAGGGAGCCGGTGGAGCGGGTCTGGATGTCGCCGCACCATTCCTCGTAGCCGTCGAAGATCGTGTTCATGATGCCCTCGCCGTGGGTGTCGGTCAGGAACTGGCTGCGATAGCCGAACAGGCCGCGGCTGGGCATACGGAACTCGATGCGGGAGCGGCTGTTCATCATCTGCATGTTCATCAGGATGGCCTTGCGGGCGCCCAGAGCGGTCATGACGTTGCCCTGGTAGATCTCGGGCACGTCGATGACGACGCGCTCCATAGGCTCCATGACCTTGCCGTTCTCCTCGTGGGTCAGAACGTGCGGGGGGCTGACCTGCAGCTCATAGCCCTCGCGGCGCATCGTCTCGATCAGGATGGACAGGTGCATTTCGCCGCGGCCCATGACGCGGAAGGAATCGTTCGTGGCGGAATCCTCGACCTTCAGGGCGACGTCCTTCAGCAGCTCGCGCATCAGGCGGTCACGGATCTGGCGGGAGGTGACGTACTTGCCCTCCTTGCCGGCAAACGGGGAATCGTTGACCGAGAAGGTCATTTCCACCGTGGGATCGTTGATCTTGACAAAGGGCAGGGGCTGCACCTTGCTGGGGTCGCAGATCGTGTTGCCGATGGAAATATCGGGCAGACCCGCAAATGCGACGATGTCGCCGGCCTGGGCGCTCTCGATCGGCTCACGGCCATTGGCCTTGAAGTCGAACAGCTTGGTGATGCGGCCGCTCATGTGTACGTCGGGGTTGTGCCAGTCGCAGACCTGGATCGGGCTGCCGACCTTGATGACGCCGTTCTGCACGCGGCCAACGCCCATGCGGCCCACGAAGTCGTTGTAGTCAACGCTGGAGACCAGCATCTGCAGCGGCTCGTCGGGCTCGCCCTCCGGCGGCTGCACATATTTCAGGATAGTGTCAAACAGGGGCTTCAAGTCCGTGCCGGAGGCAGGGTCGGTCCAGTCGTAGCTGGCCGTGCCGTTGCGCCCGGAGCAGAACACCATCGGGCTGTCCAGCTGCTCGTCGGTAGCGCCCAGGTCCATCAGCAACTCGAGGATCTCGTCGATGACCTCGGCAATGCGGGCATCGGGACGGTCGATCTTGTTGACGGCGATGACCAGAGACAGGTTCTGCTGCAGAGCCTTCTGCAGAACAAAACGGGTCTGGGGCATGCAGCCCTCGGCTGCATCGACCAGCAGCAGAACGCCGTTGACCATCTTCAGCACGCGCTCGACCTCGCCGCCGAAGTCGGCGTGGCCCGGGGTGTCGACGATGTTGATCTTGACGCCGTTGTACTCGCAGGAGCAGTTCTTGGCCAGAATCGTGATGCCGCGCTCACGCTCGATGTCGCCGGAGTCCATGACGCGCTCGGCCACCTGCTGGTTGGCACGGAAAGCACCGGACTGCTTCAGCATCTGGTCGACCAGGGTGGTTTTGCCGTGGTCAACGTGCGCGATGATCGCGACGTTGCGGAGATTTTCCTGAATCATATACGTTCCCTCTCAAATTGAAAATGCCGATGGACTGATATTTGCAGGGGCAAAGCCCCAATATCCACATACTATTTTATAATACGCTATAATGTGGTATTTGTCAAGAATCGCAAAACGCAAAAATGTGTGCTATAATATGGATTATTATAGTGATATTTTACACTAATTAAACCATACGGCTTTACATTCTCCTTGGCCCCCTCTGGGAGGGGGCTCCCGCCGCAGCGGGTGGGGGAGAGAGCCTGGCCAGGTGAGAAGGCTTCGGGCAATGGCAAGGTTCTCTCCCTCCGCCCCTTCGGGGCACCTCCCTCCCAGAGGGAGGCAAGGACGCGAAGATGAGGGAAACAAAGTATACGAGGGAGAACCACTATGGCAAACAACACGGTACGCCACATCAACATCATCGGCCACCAGAACCCGGACACGGACTCGATCTGCTCCGCACTGGCGTATGCCTGGCTGAAAAACCGCGGCAGCCTGACCGGCCTGTATGAGGCCCGCCGCGCCGGACATGTGAACCGGGAAACGCGGTTCGTTCTGCAGCACTTCGGCGTGGAGCCGCCGCGGCTTTGCACCGACGTCAGCCCGCAGATCAAGGACATCGACATCCGCAAGCAGGCGGGCATCGACGGCGAGATGAGCCTGCGCGCGGCCTGGAACCTGATGCGCGACGTCGAGATCGACACGCTCTGCATCGTGGACGGCGACAACGAGCTGCAGGGGCTTATCACCATCAAGGACATTGCCGACGCGAACATGGACCTGTTCGACACGGCAGTGCTGGCCGCGGCCGACACCCGCTGCACGAACCTGCTGGAAACGCTGGAGGCTGAGCTGGTGGTCGGCAGCGCCGATGCCCACATTGACAGCGGCAATATCTGCATCGGCACCAGCCCGGAAATCATGGAAGAGCTCGTCAAGCCCGGCGACCTTGTGCTGGTCTCCAACCGGTACGAGACCCAGATGTGCGCCATCGACTGCGGCGCACAGGCCATCATTGTCTGCTGCGGCTCCGCGGTGCCGCGCACCATCGTGGCACGTGCGCAGGAAAAGGGCTGCGCCGTGCTGGCGACCCCCTACGATACCTACGCCGCCGCGCGGCTCATCTCCACCGCTGCGCCGGTGCGCCACTTTATGCGCACGAAGGAATTGCTGAAATTCAGCGTAAATACGCCGATTGAGGACGCCAAAAAGGTTATGGCCAGCGTGCGTCACCGCTATTTCCCGATTCTGGATGAGAACGGCAAGTACTGCGGCGTCGTCAGCCGCCGTAACCTGTTGAACCTGCACCGCAAGCAGGTCATTCTCGTTGACCACAATGAGCGCACCCAGGCCGTGGACGGTCTGGAGCAGGCGGACATTCTGGAGATCATCGACCATCACCGCATCGGCAGTCTGGAGACCACCGGCCCGGTCTATTTCCGCAATGTTCCGGTGGGCTGCACGGCCACGATTTTGTACCAGATGTACGGCGAGCAGGGCATGACGCCCAGCCGCGAGATTGCGGGTCTGCTGCTGTCGGCCATTCTGTCCGATACGCTGGTGTTCCGCTCTCCGACGTCCACCCCGCAGGACGAAGCCGCCGCCAAGGCGCTGGCCGCGCTGGCGGGCGAGGACATCCAGTCCTACGCCGAGCAGATGTTTGAGGCAGGTGCCGACCTGACGGGCCGCACAGCGGAGGATGTGTTCAGCTCGGACTTCAAGGCGTTCAGCCGCGGCGACGTCAAGTTCGGCGTCGGCCAGTCCACCTACATGACCGACAAGTCCCGCGCCGCCGCCGAGGCGCTTGTGCAGCCGTTCCTGCCCGAGGCGAGCCGCCGCGAGGGTCTGCCGCTGATCTTCTACATGTTCACCGACATGAAGACCCAGAGCACCGACCTGATGTTCTACGGCCACAACGCCGAGGAGATCATCCGCGATGCGTTCCACGTCGAGCCGGAGGGGAACATAGCCAAACTGCCCGGTGTCGTCAGCCGCAAGAAGCAGCTCATCCCGCCGCTGCTGGCAGCTTTGCAGGCGCGGCAGTAAGATTAACGGCAGTCTCCCGGGAGGTCCTACTTTCTTTTGTGACCAAAAGAAAGTAGCAAAGAAAAGTCTCGCTGTTGCGACGCAGCGAACCCGCGCCTTAGGGGCTGCACGCCCCTAAGAACCCCAAAGCGGAAGTCGGAAGGGGCGGGGGCTAAACGAAAGCAGTATTACTTTTCGTTCTTAACGCCCCCGCCCCTTCCTCCACCTTAAATTCGGGAGTTCCCCCGAACCCCCGCTGCCGGAAACAGCAGTCCGTAGGGGCCGGGCATGCCCGGCCCGCAGCTTTGCTATGCCACCCTTTTGCCTTTTGCTTCGTAGGGAGGGGTCTTGACCCCTCCGCAGCCTCCCGCCGCCGCCCCGTCACCGCTTTGCCGCCCAATCCACTCCTAACTCCTCACTCCTAACTCCACCACCCTCCCTTTCCCCAAACTTTACAAACTTTACACGCTCTACACAAAACCAGCCCCCTCTTTGCAAAACCTTTACCGCGATTGTACCGTACTATGGTCGAAACCGGCGCAAAACCGCGGTACAATTAGCTTGCTTCCGGTGAAGCACTGGCAAAACATCCAAACTATACCACATAAATTTGGGAAAAAGGGAGAATACACACATGAAACGTACTTCTGCAATTGCTGCCGTTACCGCTGCTGCGCTGGCTCTGAGCCTGGCTGCCTGCGGCTCTGCCGATTCCGCCGCTGCTTCCTCTGCCCCTGCCGGTGACTTCGACGCCGACCAGGACATCACGGTCATCTCCCGTGAGGACGGCTCCGGCACCCGCGGCGCCTTCATCGAGCTGACCGGTGTCGAGGAGAAGAACGCCGACGGCAAGAAGGTCGATAACACCACCGAGGCCGCCGCCATCCAGTCCAGCACCAACGGTGTCATGACCGCCGTCGCCAACGATGAGACCGCTATCGGCTACATCAGCCTCGGCTCTCTGAGCAATGACGTCAAGGCTGTCACCGTCGGCGGCGTCGAGGCCTCCGCCGAGACCGTCAAGGACGGCAGCTACGTTCTGTCCCGTCCGTTCAACATCGTCACCAACGGCGACGCGACGGACCCCGTGGCCGTTGATTTCATCGCCTACTGCCTGAGCAAGGACGGCCAGGCCATCGCTACCGACAACGGCTACATCGGTGTGGACGGCGCGGACTTCACCTCCGCCCAGCCCGAGGGCAAGATCGTCGTCGGCGGTTCTTCCTCCGTCTCTCCGCTGATGGAGAAGCTGATCGAGGCTTACAAGACCGTCAACCCCAACGCCGAGCTGGAGCTCCAGACCACCGATTCCACCACCGGTGTCTCCGGTGCGCTGGAGGGCACCTACACCATCGGCATGGCCAGCCGTGAGCTGAAGGACTCCGAGGTCGAGGGCGGCGCCAAGGCTACCGTCCTGGCACTGGATGGCATCGCCGTCGTCGTCAACCCCGGCAACACCACCGACGACCTGACCGTTGACCAGATCAAGGGCATCTACACCGGCGAGCTGACCACCTGGGCGGATGTGCAGTAAAAAGAAAAAGGCTTCCCCCTAGGGGGAAGCTGTCCGCGAAGCGGACTGATGAGGGGCGGGCTTCCCAAGATAACCCGTTCACGGGTTGGTAAGGCAAGGCCGCCCCTCATCCGGCGCTGCGGCGCCACCTTCCCCCCCTAGGGGGAAGGCTTTTTGGGTATCATAACCAATCTACGAGCATAAGGAGTATAGGAAAATGACCTCCAAGCTAAAAGAAGGCGTTATGCAGGGCGTGTTCACCCTCTGCGCCTGTGTGTCCATCCTGGCGGTGGCACTGATCTGCATCTTCCTGTTTGCCAACGGCGTGCCCACCCTGTTCAAGATCGGCCCGCTCAAGTTCCTGCTGGGCACGACATGGAAGCCCGGCAACGACATCTTCGGCATCCTGCCGATGATCCTGGGCAGCATCTACGTCACGGCGGGGGCTATCCTCGTCGGCGTGCCCATCGGCCTGCTGACGGCCATCTACATGTCCAAGTTCGCGCCGCCCCGCATCAATAAGGTCATGCTCCCGGCGGTGCAGCTGCTGGCCGGCATCCCGTCCGTCGTCTACGGCTTCTTCGGCATGATCGTGCTTGTGCCCGCCGTGCAGGCCATGGTCAAGTCGCCGTTCTTCAAAACCGTGCTCCACGTCAAGAGCGGCAAGGGCATGAGCCTGTTTACTGCCGCCGTGCTGCTGGGCATCATGATCCTGCCCACCATCATCACGGTCAGCAAGACGAGCCTCGACGCCGTGCCCGACAGCTACTACGAGGGCAGCCTTGCCCTTGGCGCGACGCATGAGCGCAGCGTGTTCTACGCTGTGCTGCCCGCCGCAAAATCCGGCGTGCTGTCGGCAGTCATCCTCGGCATTGGCCGCGCCATCGGTGAGACGATGGCCGTCGTCATGGTCGCGGGCAACCAGACCTGGATGCCCAAGGGTCTGTTCCAGGGCCTGCGCACGATGACCTCGAACATCGTCATCGAGATGGGCTACGCCGCCGACCTCCACCGCGAGGCGCTGATCGCCACCGGCGTTGTGCTGTTCGTATTCATCCTGCTTATCAACCTCTGCTTCAGCCTTGTGAAAGGGGGTAAGGACTATGCCTGAGATTGCCGCAACGCAAACAGCCGCCGATATGATCTACGCAAAACCGCATGCGTTCATGCCCACCGGCGGCAGCAACCGCCGCGCCGCCCGTATGCAGGCCGCCGCGCTGCGCTGGCTTGTGCGCATGGCCGCCCTGCTGACCGCCGCGGTGCTGGTGTTCCTCATCGGCTACATTCTGGTCATGGGCATCCCCAATTTGAAGCCCGAGCTGTTCGCCTGGGAGTATAACTCCGAGAACGTCTCGCTGACGCCCGCGCTCATCAACACGGTGCTGATGACGGCCTTCTCGCTGGCGATCTCGACGCCGCTGGGCATCTTTGCGGCCATCTGGCTGGTCGAGTACGCCCACCGCGGCAGCAAGCTGGTCAAGGTCGTGCGCGTCACCACCGAGACGCTGCAGGGCATCCCGTCCATCGTCTACGGCCTGTTCGGTATGCTGTTCTTCGTCACCAAGCTGCACTGGGGCTATTCGATGATCGCCGGTGCGTTCACGCTGGCCATCATGGTTCTGCCCGTCATCATGCGCACGACGGAGGAGGCGCTGATCGCAGTGCCTGACTCCTACCGCGAGGGCAGCTTTGGTCTGGGCGCGGGCAAGCTGCGCACGGTGTTCACGATCGTGCTGCCGTCCGCCATGCCCGGTATTTTGTCCGGCGTCATTCTGGCCACGGGCCGCATCGTCGGCGAGACCGCCGCGCTGATCTATACCGCAAGCTCTGTGGCAAAGATCCCGTCCGGCGTGTTCAGCTCCACCCGCACCCTGGCCGTACACATGTACCTGCTCTCGAACGAGGGCCTGTACATCGGCCAGACCTACGGCACGGCAGTGGTCCTGCTGGTGCTGGTGCTGGTCATCAACGGCCTGTCCGGGCTGGCAGCCGACAAGCTGGCAAAACGGTAAACGGTAATGCCCGGCCCCTGCCGATACAGGGAGCAGCTTTCCGGGTCGATGAGGAGCATCGACCCCTGCACCGTAGGGGCGGATTCCATATCCGCCCGTGGGAGTATGCGGCAGCGCAAACCCCGCGGAGGGGTCAAGACCGCTTGGCGGCGCACAACGAGCGCCGCCAGCCAGCAAAGCTGGCCCGCTCATGCGGTTGTTTGCCCCGCAGGGGCAAACATTGTTCGCTCCCCGGTTTCGCTACGCTCAACCGTGGTCCCACGCTTACAACCCCGCACCTCCCTACGATTCGCCGTTCACGGGTGCCATGTAGGGAGCGGTCTTGACCGCTCCGGGCACTCTCCGCGCAGCAGCCCCTTTCCCGGCGCCGCGCATGTAGGGGCCGCATATATGCGGCCCGCAGGTGTACGGAAAACGGGTGCTCGCGGTCCGGGCCGCGGGCCGGGCATGCCCGGCCCCTACCGATACAAGAAACAGAGCAGAGATAAAATGTGAGGTCATTCCATGAACAAATTTGAAGTGCGCAATATGGACCTGTACTATGGCAGCTTCCATGCGCTGAAAAATATCAATATCGACATCCCGGAAAAGGAGATCACCGCGTTCATCGGTCCGTCCGGCTGCGGCAAATCCACGTTTTTGAAAAGCCTGAACCGCATGAACGACCTCGTCGAGGGCTGCCGCATCTCCGGCGACATCAAGCTCGACGGCGTGGACATCTACAAGGACAAGATGGACGTCAACGTCCTGCGCAAGCGCGTCGGCATGGTGTTCCAGAAGCCGAACCCCTTCCCGATGTCCATCTATGACAACATCGCCTACGGCCCGCGCACCCACGGCATCAATAATAAAGCGCAGCTGGATGAGATCGTGGAAAGATCCCTGCGCGGCGCGGCCATCTGGGACGAGGTCAAGGACCGCCTGAACAAGAGCGCCCTGGGCATGTCGGGCGGCCAGCAGCAGCGCCTCTGCATTGCGCGCGCCCTGGCCGTTGAGCCAGAGGTCCTGCTGATGGATGAGCCGACGAGCGCCCTGGACCCCATCTCGACGTCCAAGGTCGAGGAGCTGGCCACGGAGCTGAAAGAGAATTACACCATCGTCATGGTCACCCACAACATGCAGCAGGCCGCGCGTATCAGCGATAAGACGGCATTTTTCCTGCTGGGCGAGCTGGTGGAGATGGGCCCGACGGAGCGTGTGTTCGCCACGCCCGTGGACAAGCGCACCGAGGATTACATCTCGGGCCGCTTCGGCTAAGGAGGTATGACAAATGGGTACGAGTGTACGAAAAATGTACGACGCCGAGCTGCTGCAGCTTGACACAATGCTGGCCCGCATGGGCCACGCCGCCGGCGGCGCGATCGAGAGCGCCATGACCGCCCTGCGCACCGGCGACACCGAGCTGGCCCGCAGCGTTATTGCCCGGGACAGTGAAATCGACTCCGCCGAGCATGAGATCGAGCACCGCTGCTTAACGCTGTTTCTGCGCCAGCAGCCCGTGGCGGGCGACCTGCGCAAGGTCTCCACGGCGCTGAAGATGGTCACCGACATTGAGCGCATCGCCGACCAGGCCAGCGACATTGCCGAGATAACGCTCCATCTCCACCCGGACGGCGCACGCACCGTCGGCGTGCTGGACGACCTGTACGCGATGGGCGACATTGCCCTGCACATGGTCAAGGACGCCATTGCCGCCTACGTGCAGGTGGACCTGTCCACCGCCGCGCAGGTCATTGCCCGCGACGACGACTGCGACGCGATGTTCAGCCGCATTTCCAAGGAAATTGCGGCCTACATCGCCGCCCACCCCGGCGATGCCGAGACGGCGCTGGACTTATTTATGATCGATAAGTACCTTGAGCGCCTGGGCGACCACGCCGTGAACATTGCGGAATGGGTCGAGTTCCTCAAGACCGGCGTCCACAAATCCCGCAAGATCGTGTAATGCGGGGATAAACAAGCCATTTTCTTATTATTTTCCTATACCAACCAAAACGGGACCTGCCGAAAAGCGGGCCCCGTTTTGGCGTGGAGGGAGGCTTTTTGTAGGGGCCGGGCGGCAGACACCGGCTGCCCGGAGGGGTCAAGACCCCTCCCTACAAGGCACCCGTGAGCGGCAGTTCGTAGGGAGCGGTCTTGACCGCTCCGGGTGCTTTGCGTCAGCGTCAGCTTCCCTGTAGGGGCCGCGCGGCAGTAAAAAAAGCAGCCGTCCCTTTCCGGAACGGCTGCTTGCTATCATTTCGCCCCTTTCCCCGCGAACACAACGTAAATCGTTTTGAACAAAATCTTTACGTCGCCCCAGAGGGACCAGTTGTCGATGTAGGCTACGTCGAGCTTGACGACCTCCTCAAAATCCTCGATGTCGCTGCGCCCGCTGACCTGCCACAGGCCGGTGATGCCCGGCTTCATCGACAGGCGGCGCTTGTGGTGGCTCTCGTACTGCTTGTACTCATCCACCGTCGGCGGGCGGGTGCCCACAAGGCTCATATCGCCCCGCAGCACGTCAAAAAACTGCGGCAGCTCGTCAATGCTGGTGCGGCGGATGAATTTGCCCACCTTGGTCACGCGGGGGTCATCCTCCATTTTGAACATCAGGCCGTTCATTTCATTCTGGGCCATCAGCTCCTTCTTGCGGGCCTCGGCGTCCACGTACATGCTGCGCAGCTTGTGGATGTAAAAATACCGCCCGTTGCGGCCCACACGCTTTTGTTTAAAAAACAGCGGGCCGGGGCTTTCGAGCTTGAGCGGGATGGCGACCACCGCGATGATCGGGATGCTGATGATACAGCCGATGACAGCGCCCACCACGTCCATGCAGCGCTTGGCGATCTGGTCGCGCAGCTGCAATTCAACGGTGCCCATCGTGACGATGTTGCCCCCGGCGCAGCGCCCCAGGGAACGGCTCAGCCGCGCGGCGCTCGTCTCGTCGCAGCAGGCTTCCTCAATGCGGTCCAGCAGCGGCAGACGGAAGTGCACGGTCAGGCCCATGCTCTCCATCTCGTCCAGATAGGGGATGAAGCTCTCGCCGCTGTCCATCGGCACATCGACATAGACCTCGTCGAGCGCCTCGCGCCGGATCCAGTCCATGAAGTCGTCGAACGTCGCCTTGACCTCGACGCCGCAGACTCTGGTGGAGATCGCGGCGGGCGTGGCCTCCAGCAGCGAGACGCCCACGACCCGGCGGGACCAGTCCTTTTGAATCTCGGGGATCAGCCGCTCGGCCCGGTCCGACGTTGTGACGACGCCGACGAGCGTCTCCATGCCCCAGCTGCGCTGGAACCGGATGAGCAGCCGCTTTAAAATCGCATGGGAGAACGGCAGCAGCACCGCGTTGACCGCGGGCACTGTGACCGCAAAATAACGGGAGTCCAGCATCGTGGCCTTGGCCAGCAGCATGCAGCCTGCATAAACAAGGCCGAGCGCGATGTTGAACCGGAGAGAAAGGCTGATTTCCTCGTTTTCAGACCGTGTTACGATGTTTTTGTCCTGGTCAAAGAAGAAGAAGGTGACGACGAACGCCACAAACAGCAGGCACAGGGTCTGCAGCCAATCGGTGCTGGTGTAGGGGATCAGCACGCCGAACAGCCCGTCGGTGATGAGCCACGCCAGCAGCACGCTGACGGCCATCGTGAGCAGATCGGCGAAAAATACATAAGCGTATTGCAGCTTTTCGCGTTTACTTGTCATGAAGAAGGAGAAGTCCTCTCTAATAGTTATCTTCTTATTTTACCATAGACAGAGGATATTTTCAACAAAATCCGCAATATCATAACAATTACACAATTTATAGTGGCGCGGTAGGGGCCGGGCATGCCCGGCCCGCGGCGTTAAAGGCGATTGCCCGTTAAAGGGTGGCCGCGCCGACCTCCGGGCCGGGCATGCCCGGCCCCTACAGGGAAGCTGACGCTGCCGCAAAGCACCCGGAGCGGTCAAGACCGCTCCCTACGAACTGCCGCTCACGGGTGCCTTGTAGGGAGGGGTCTTGACCCCTCCGGGCAGCCGGTGTCTGCCCGACCCCTACGGCGATGCAAATTTTACGAATCTTCGTTCTCCCGCCCGACGATCTCGGCCTTTAAGACGTCCTGAATTTCCACCAGACATTCCAGCAGCAGGGGGTTGAACTGCCCGCAGTCGCCGTGCAGGATCATCTGCACCGCGGTGTCCGGTGAGTAGGCGGCCTTGTAGACGCGCTTGCTGACCAGCGCGTCGTAGACGTCCGCCATCGAGACGATCTGCGCCGAAATCGGGATGTCGTCCCCGGCCAGGCCGTCGGGGTAGCCGCGGCCGTCCCAGCGCTCGTGGTGCCAGCGGCAGATGTCGTGGGCGGTCTTGACAAGCGCTTCGTTTTTATAGCGGCCCAGATGGTCCAGCATGTTCGCGCCCACAACGGTGTGCGTTTTCATAAGATCAAACTCCTCCGGGGTAAGCCGCCCGGGCTTGTTCAGGATCTTATCGTCTATCGCAACCTTTCCGATGTCGTGCAGCGCCGATGCCATGACGATCAGCTCCTGCGTTTCGGGCGGCAGGTCATACTTGTCGGTTTTCTGCGTCAGCCGCTCCAGAAGGCGCTGGGTCAGCGTGCCGATGTGCAGCACGTGCTGGCCGCTCTCGCCGTTGCGGAACTCGACGACCTCGCTCAGGATCGAGATCATCATCTTGGTGTTTTTCTCTTTTTCCTTGATCTGGCTCGTCACCAGCGAGGCGAGCCGCCGCTGCTTGGCGTAGAGCTTGATCGTGTTGAAAACGCGGCGGTAGACGACGCCCGCATCGAACGGGCGGCTGACATAGTCCGAGACGCCCAGCTCGTAGGCGCGGCGCACAACGGTGTCGGCGTCCTCGCTCGAGATCATGATGACGGGGATGTCCTCGATCCAGTGGCTGCGGTTCATCTCGCTCAGCACCGCAAAGCCGTCCATGACCGGCATGACGATGTCCAGCAGGATCAGCGCAATGCCGGTGTCGTACTGCTCCAGCATGGCCAGGCATTCCCTGCCGTTCGCCGCCTCCAGAATGTTGTAGTCGCTGCCCAGGATCTCCGCCAGAATGGCGCGGTTCATCTCGGAGTCGTCCACAATTAAAATGCTCTGGCGGGTCTGGCTTTCGCGCCCGGCAGCGCTCAAAGCGCCGTCCCGGGCGTTGTCCTCGGTCACGACCATGTTTTTGCGGTTCTTGGCCTGGTACATCAGCTTGTCGGCGCGGGAGACTGCCTGCTCCACGGTCTCGCCGGGCTGCGTTATCACGCCGCCGATGCTGGCGGACAGCTGCAGACGGGAATACCCCGGCACGCTGGCAGTGTGCAGCTGCTCCCGGATGCGGTCCAGCTTGGCCAGGAACGCCGCGCGCTCAATGCCCGGCAGCACCAGCAGGAACTCGTCGCCGCCGTAGCGGATGAGCACGTCCGATTTGCGGATGCAGGCGCGCACCACGTCAACGCAGGTGCGCAGCGCTATGTCGCCGGCCTGATGGCCGTAGGTGTCGTTGATCAATTTAAAGTCGTCCTGATCCAGCACGGCCACACCGGCGGGGTCGGTCTTGTCCTTGAGCGCGTCCTCAAAGTAGAGGCGGTTGTAGCTGTCGGTCAGTGCATCGTGGTAGAGCTTGGTGTGGTAGCTCGCGATGCTGTCTATCAGGCGTTCCCCGTTTTCGGGGTCAATGAGGGTCTCGCCGTCCAGCTTCTGGATCAGCTCCATGACACAGGGAACGCCGTCGACCTCGCGGTAGACGGCGGTGACCTGAAAGACCTCGCTGCCCATGTATTCCAGCTTGGTGCGCTGGCGGTGATCCTCCAGCACCTGCCGGGAGATGCAGTTCCGGCAGGGGGTGTTTTTGCCCCAATAGCTGTAGCAGCTGCAAAAGCTGTTGACGGACTCCTCGCCGCCGACCTGCGCAGCATCCAGCAGCCGCACCACAGTAAAGATGGTGCGGTATTGGGCCATTTCCGTTTCGACCTGTTCTCTGGTCATAGTGCTTCCGCCTTTGTGTGAAGGAATGGGTAGATAAAAATTGTGTTACATATAAGAACATTATAGCATTGCAGGGTGTTTTTTGTCAATGTGGCAAAGGGAGACCCCATGACCGTCCTACCCGCTGCCCGCCCCGCATATACATACCGCAGGAGGTACATGCCATGCGTCGGATCGGATTCTACTTATTTATAATAGCCGTCTTTCTGCTTGCGCCGCTGCTTGCACTGCCGCAAAAGGCTGTCCCGGCCCCCGCCGCGGTGCCGACCCCCACCCCAACCGCCGTCGCCCGGGCCGCCGCGCCCTACCGCGCTGTGTGGGTCAGCTATCTGGAATGGGAGCAGGTCGATTTCTCGTCGGCGGAGGCGTTCACGCAGGCAATCGGCACAATGCTGGACAATATACAGTCGATTGGCGCAACAGTCGTGCTGGCGCAGGTGCGGCCCTTCGGCGATGCGCTCTACCCCAGCGACTACTTTCCGTTCAGCCACCTCTGCACCGGCACGCAGGGGCAGGACCCCGGGTTTGACCCGCTGGCACTGCTGGTGGACGCCGCCCACGCGCGGGGCTTACAGCTGGAAGCCTGGGTCAACCCTTACCGCATCCAGGCCGGGCAGACCCCGGCGCTGTGCGGCGCAAGCCCGGCGCGGCTGCACCCGGACTGGGTCAGGTACACCGACACCGGCGCGTATCTCGACCCCGCCAACGCGGATGTGCGGCAGTACATTGCCGACGGGGTGGGGGAGCTGTGCGCAAGGTACGCTGTGGACGGCATCCACTTTGACGACTATTTTTACCCCACCACCGACCCGGCCTTTGACGCGGCGGACTACGCGGCCAGCGGCAGCACACTGACGCAGGACGACTGGCGGCGGGAGAACGTGAACGCCCTGATGGAGCTTTGCCACGCCGCGGCCCGGCGGTACGACGTGCGGTTCGGCGCAGCCCCGGCGGGCGACCCGGAGCAGAACTACACCCTGCAATACAGCGACGCGGCCCGCTGGCTGCGGCAGGGGACTGTGGATTACCTGATGCCCCAGCTTTATTGGGGGCAGGAATATATAAAAAACGGCGATGCGTCGCACAGCTTTGCGCAGCTGGCCGCCGCGTGGGCCGCACTGCCCCGCGCGGCGGGCGTGAAGCTGTACGCCGGGCTGGGGGCCTACCGCGTCGGCGCAGGGGATGGGTCCGATGCCGGCTCCGAGTGGTTTTCCGGCCATGCGCTGGCCGACCAGCTTGCTTTGCTTGCCCGTTTAGGGGTGCAGGGCGCGGGGCTCTACCGCTATGGCAGCCTGTTTGCCAATTCCGACGCCCCGGCGCTGGCGGAAAGTGAAGCGGAGGCAATAAAAGGCGTCTGGCAGGGCTGACCGGAAAATCCGGCGGTGCCGACAAAGATTTGGTACTTGCAAAAGCGGTAAAAATGCAAGATAATAGAGAGGCGGGGCGGCTTGCGGCTGCCCGCAGGATTCAAGGGAAGATAAAGGAGAAACTCCATGAACAATATAAACGATCTCTATAACCGCTGGCTTGCCCAGCCGGATCTGGACGACGCCGTCAAAGCCGAGCTCGTCTCCATCGCGGGCGACGGCGACGCCGTCACGGACCGCTTTTACCGCGATCTGGAATTCGGCACCGGCGGCCTGCGCGGCGTGATCGGCGCGGGCACGAACCGGATGAACCTCTACACCGTGCGCAAGGCAACGCAGGGGCTGGCGGACTACCTCAATGCGTCCGGCCTGCCCAAAAAGGTAGCCATCGCCCACGACAGCCGCCATAACGGTGCGCTGTTCGCCCGCGAGACCGCCCGCGTGCTGGCCGCGAACGGCATTACCGCCTGCATGTACCCCCGGCTTGAGCCGACCCCGGCGCTTTCGTGGGCGGTGCGGTACCTCGGCTGCGGCGCGGGCGTCTGCGTGACGGCCAGCCACAACCCCGCTAAGTACAACGGCTACAAGGTCTACGGCGCGGACGGCTGCCAGATCACGCTGGAGGCTGCCGAGAAAATTCTGGCAGCTATCGAAAAAATTGATTGCTTTGACGATGTCCGGCTGGCAGATTTTGACGCTGCCGCCGCCGCGGGCCGCATTGTGACAATTGACGAAAAATGCCTCGATGATTTTGTGCAGGCTGTCTATGACCAGCGCGTCGGCGACGGCGCGGGCATCGATGCGCTCAAGCTCGTCTACACCCCGCTGAACGGCACGGGTCTGGAATGTGTGAAAAAGCTGCTGAAAAAGCTCGGCGTGACCCATGTGACCGTTGTGCCCGAGCAGGAAAAGCCCGACGGCGACTTCCCGACCTGCCCCTACCCGAACCCCGAGATCCGCGAAGCTATGCAAAAAGGCTTGGAGCTGTGCGACAAGGTCCGCCCCGATCTGCTGCTGGGCACCGACCCCGACTGTGACCGCTGCGGCACCGCCGTGCCCGACGGCAAGGGCGGCTACCGCCTGATTACCGGCAACGAGATGGGCATTATCCTGCTGGACTATATCTGCCGCACCCGTCTGGCACAGGGCACGATGCCCGCCGACCCCGTGGCGGTAACGACGATTGTCTCCACCGATATGGCAGCGCCGGTGGCAAAAAAATACGGCGTCGAGCTGCGCCGCACCCTGACCGGCTTTAAGTTCATCGGCGAGCAGATCGGCAAGCTGGAGGCCGAGGGGCGTCCCGAACGCTATATCTTCGGCTTTGAGGAGAGCTACGGCTACCTGTCCGGCGGCCACGTCCGCGACAAGGACGCTGTCAACGCGACGCTGCTGGTCTGCGAGGCCGCGGCCTGGTACGCCCAGCAGGGCAAGACGCTGCTGGACGCCATCGAGGCATTGTACAGGGAGTTCGGTTACTACCGCAATGCGCTGTGCAGCTTTGCCTTTGAGGGCGAGAGCGGCATGCGCACGATGCAGGAGCTGATGAAGAAGCTGCGCGCCAACGCCCCGGAGAACATTGCCGGGTACAAGGTGGAGTCCGTCGTGGACTACGACACCGACGGCACCGGCCTGCCCCGCGCCAACGTGCTGGAATACCATCTGGACGGCGGGCATAAGCTGATGGTCCGCCCCTCCGGCACCGAGCCGAAAATTAAAGTTTATCTTTCCGCCGTTGGCGGCAGTGAGGCAGCCGCCGATGCCGTGAACGCCGCGCTGGCCAAAGCCGCCGCGGACATGATGAAAGCGTGAACGGTATGGCAATTCTGAAATTGACCCCGAGCTGCAAGGATTATCTGTGGGGCGGCAGCCGCCTGCGCACCGATTTCGGCATCAAGAGCGACCTTGAACCGCTGGCCGAAGCGTGGGTGCTGTCATGCCACCCGGACGGCCCGAGCTATCTGCCCGACGGCACGACGCTGGCGGACTACGCAGCCGCGCACCCAGAAGCCCTGGGCACGGACTGCGCAAAATTTGAGCAGTTCCCGATCCTGACAAAGTTCATCGACGCCAGCAGCAACCTGTCCATTCAGGTACACCCGTCCAACGACTACGCGCTGAAAAACGAACACCAGTACGGCAAAAGTGAGATGTGGTATGTGCTGGACTGCGTGCCGGGGGCGTATCTCTACTACGGCTTTACGCACGAAATCTCCAAAGAGGAGTTTGCGGAGCGCATCAAAAATAACACCCTGACCGAGGTCCTGAACGCCGTGCCGGTGCATAAAGGGGACTGCTTTTTCATTCCGTCGGGCACGCTGCACGCCATCTGCCAGGGCATCGTCGTGGCCGAGGTGCAGCAAAACTCCAACGTGACCTACCGCGTCTACGACTACGGGCGCGTCGGTGCAGACGGCAAGCCCCGCGCCCTGCACATTGAAAAGGCGCTGGACGTGACCCGCCGCACCCCGCCGCAAAAGCAGGATTTCGGCAGCCATCTCGCGCAGTGCGAGTATTTCACGGTGGACGCGAAAAAAGGCGCGTTTGGCGGTGCGGCTGACGAAAAGAGCTTTGTCTCGCTGCTCATCACCGACGGCGCGGGCACGCTGACCTGCGGCGGCGAGACCGTGAAGGTCAAAAAGGGCGAAAGCTATTTTATCCCCGCGGGCAGCGGCAAGTACGCAGTGACCGGCGACTGTGAGACGCTGGTGACGGTGGTGTAAACGGCCCCAAGGACGGTAGGGGCGGCCATTGGCCGCCCGCCAACCTGCCGCAGCAATGCATTTCCCCATTGCAGAGACAGTAGGGGCCGGGCATGCCCGGCCCGCAGGTGTCCCATAGGCGGGCGCTTGCGGAAAGGTGCAGGGCAGAAGTGAATACAGAAAAGACGCACTACGGAAAAACTTCCGTGGTGCGTCTTTTTTGTAACCTTTTGGAAGAAAGCAGCCCTCGACGTGTTCCGCGAACGGCGGACGGTATACTCCCAATTGACCCGGCGGGAAGACAAGCCCCGCGCGGGAAACCAGCAAAGGAGGAACCGTACATGAAAAAACGTCTGTTGGCTGTGCTGCTGGCCTGCTGTATGGCGGCAGGCATGGCCAACGCTGTGTTTGCGGCGGATGAACTGCCCGCCACGGCGGAGTCTGCGGCGGCGATTGCGCCCGCCGACCCGGACCCGCCTGCACCGGAACCCGAAATGGAGGCGGAGCCGACCCCGGCGGCTGACCCGGAACCCGAAATAGAGGCGGAGCCGACCCCGGCGGCTGACCCCGCGGCAACGCCCGAGACCGCACGCACCCTCGTGATGGATGCGCTGCTCGCCGCGCCCGACACCGCGGCGCAGACTGCCGTTGTCACAAGCGCAGAGCTGGTGGACAGCATTCGGACCGACGGCTGCTTTACAGCGAAGGTCAACGGCAGCACGGACAGACTCGACGGCGCTGTGTACACCTGGTACCGCAGCAAGGACGGCACCAACTGGGAGGAGGTCCCGCAGCAGCTCTGCTCCGGCGATGCGTGGAACATCACGCCGGGCAGCGAGCACCGGCTGAACGCTGCGCTGGATGCCTGCATTGCCGGTGTCAAAGATGCGGAACGGCTGTACTATAAGGTCGAGGTCACCGGCACCGACGGCGCAAAACTCACCGCCGCGGCCATGCAGGTGCCCTACTGCATCCAGCTGCAGAACGGCAGCTTTGAAACGCCGGATATTGCCGGGCTGAAGGCGTATCACAACAAAAACAACAATACGCCCGCATCCCGGCTGTATCATTCCCCGGACGGTGAGACCGGCACCTTCTTTACCCAGTACCCGTCGGGGGAAGGGGGCATCGTCTGGCAGACCACCGGCGCGGCCAAGCACTGGAAAACCGGAAGCGCCGGCCTGTACATTGAGCTGGCGGACGGCTCCAACCGCAGCTATAACGGCACGCGGAACTATCCCGAGGCCAGCTACAGCATCGACAGCGCTTACGACGGGCAGCAGTTTGCCGAGCTGAACTGCGAGGCCTACGGTGCGCTGTATCAGGATGTGCTGACCGCGCCCGGCACCACGCTGCACTGGTCGCTGGCCCACCGCGCCCGCGGCAGGGGTATGCAGGACTCGATGGCGCTGCTCATCGCGCCGGTGGATGTGGCAGCGCAGATCACCGAGATTCTGGCGGGCGCTTCCAGCGAGGACGACAACAGGGGACTTCTGGTGCGCGCGGCGCTGGACCGGACCGTGCAATACAACGGCGAGGAGGTCCCCATCCGCAGCTTCATGGTCGGCGGTGAGATCACCGACGGCAACGACCAGTGGGGCGTCCACAGCGGCGACTACACGGTCCGGGCGGGGCAGTATGTCAGCCGGTTCTTCTTCCTGGCGCTGTCCAGCGGCAAGGGGGACCGGCGCGAGGGCAACCTGCTGGACAAGGTCTGGTTCAGCACCGAGCCTGCGCCGCCCGTGGCCGGGCACGCCAACCTGACGCTGCGCAAGACGCTGGCGGGCAGCCTGACCGCCGACGAGCTGACCGCCGTGCGCGCGGGGCTGACCTTCACCGTGACCCGCTCCGACGGCACGGCTGTGGCCGTCATAAGCGGCGCGGATATGACCGTCGGCACCGACCCGGCCCAGTGCAGCTATACAATACAGGATCTGCCTGTGGCGTCGGAGAGCGGCACACCCTACACCTACACCGTGACCGAGACCGCTCACGCCGCCCCGGCGGCGGTGCTCTATTTGGCGAGCCGCGCCGCCGTCAACGGCGATGCGCTGCAGCCTGCAGGCGACCCGCCGACGCTGGCCAACATAACGCTGCTGCAAAACGGCACGACCTACGCCGATTTTGAGAACACCTACGCCCGGCAGACCGGCAGCCTGCGGCTGACGAAGGCCGTGGACGACACGGCCCTGCGCGATGAGGCCGAGGCCGTGACGAACACCTTCACCGTCGGCAGCCTGCCCATCGGCAGCTATACGCTGGTCTATGACGACGGCACGGCCCGCACCGTCACGCTGGACGCGCCCGGCGCACTGACCGTGCCGCTCAGGGGGCTGCACAGCGTAACGGTGGAGGATGTGCCCGTGGGCAGCTACACCGTGACCGAGACCGACCACCCCGACTTAGCCAGTTGGTACTGCACGACCACCGCCGCGGCGGCGTCCGGGACGGTGCAGGTGCCGTCCGGCGGCGTGGGGGAGGCTGTCATCACCAACACCTACGCGCCATTCCTGCACGTCACCGTGACCAAGCAGGTCACGGGCGGCGTGGGCGACACGCGCCGCGGCTTTGCGTTTACGGCGGCCATTGACGGCGCGGCGGTCACCGCGGATACCCCCTATGTGCAGCCCTACGGCGGCGCGGCGCTGACCGCGGACGGCTTCACGATCCCGCACAAGGGCAGCATCGTCATCGGGCATCTGAAGCCCGGCCAGACCGTGACCGTCACCGAGGAGACGCTGACCGACTACGAAACGACAATGGACGACGGCAGCAGCGTCACGCTGGGCAGCAGCTATACCGCGACCCTGACCGGCGACGCGGCGCTGACCTGCGTCAACAATAAGGACGGCGTGCCGCCCACGGGTCTTGCGCAGGACGCGGCCCCGGCAGTCTGGCTGCTGGCGGCGGGCGCGGCGCTGGCCGTGGTCTGCCGCCGCCGAAGGGAGGCTGCACCGTGAACGAGACACAGCGCCGCCGTGCGCTGGCGGACGTGAAGGAGTTTTTTCTGCGCGCCGGGGCGCTGGCCGCACTGCTGCTGGTGCTGTTCGGCGTCGTGTTCGGACTGGCGATCCAGCCGGACGACACGATGTACCCGCACCTCAAGCCCGGCGACCTGCTGCTCTACTACCGGCTGCCGCGCAGCTTTGCAGCGGGGGAGGTGGTCGTCTTTACACAGGATGACCGGCGCTGCACGGGGCGTGTTGCGGCCCGCGGCGGCGACACCGTGGAGGTGACAGAAAACGCGCTGCTGCGCATCAACGGCAGCCTTGTGGCCGAGCCGGACATTTACGAGACGACCCCCCGCTACGACAGTGACGTGACCTACCCCCTGACCCTGGCCGACGGCGAGTATTTTATCCTCTGCGACGCCCGCGAGGGTGCGCCCGACAGCCGCCGGTACGGCCCGGTGACGGCAGAAAATATCGCCGGGCGGGTCATTGCGATTGTGAGGAGGAATGAGATTTGATAAGGGCAAGAAGGAGATACAGGTGAGCTTTGCCCTCATCCGCCGCTGCGGCGACACCTTCAGTCTACGCGCCAAGAGCCGCCTACAGCGGTTGCGCTCCGACACGCGCCTGCGGGCGCAGCCCCTCGGGGGAAGGCTTGGGGCGGGATGCCTTCCCCTGCGGGGGAAGGTGGCCGAGGCCCCGCCCGAGGCCGGATGAGGGCCGACCTACCGGAAACCACCCACATAACCATACACCACCCCGAAAGGAGCACATACTTATGAACATCATCAAGATTTCCGCCGTTCTGACCGCTGCTTTGCTCACGGGTGCGCTCTCCGCCACGGCGTTTGCGGCAGAGACCCTGACCACGACCACCGGCAGCATCACCTTCCGCAAGGCCATCGACGTGACGAACGCCGCGGGCGCGGGCGGCATCACGGGCACGATTGCCTTTGACGTCACCGCCGCCGACGAGAGCGACCTGCCCGACGACGGAGAGAAAAACTATGTCGGCAGCGTGGATCAGCTGGACGGCAGCGACATCACCGCCACGTTTGCGGCGGATGACAGCGGCATTGCCAACAAGGAGAGCGATGTAAGCGTCGGCTTTGACACCTCGAAGTTCGAGGCCCCCGGCATCTACTACTACCACCTGACCGAGCGCGACCCCGGCATCCACGGCCTGGCCGCCACGACGGCGACCTACCTGCTAAAGGTGCGCGTTGTCAACGACAATACGTCCGAGCCGGACGGTGCAACGTTCAAAATCGACTACGCTACGCTGACCTCGCTCGATGACAATACCAAGAGCGACCTCATTACCAATACCTACACGACCCACGGCCTGACCGTGACCAAGGCGCTGGCGGGCGACTGGGCCGACTACACCGACAACTTTATCTTCACGCTGGAGATCACCGACCCGGACGCAGACCCGGGCCGCATGGCATCGGTCACGGTCCAAACCACAAGCGCGGCAGGCGTGACGAGCAACGCCGAGGTGAAGCCCTTTACAAACGGCAAGGTCAGCTTCTCGGAGACGATCCGGGGCGGCGATGTGATCAAGGTGACCGGCCTGCCCACCGGCGCGGCCTACACGATCACCGAGAGCGGCCTGGACGCTGGGAAGTATACGACGGCCTGGACGCTGGACGGCGAGACGCTGAGTACCGAAAAGACCCTGCCCACGCAGACGGTGGGTGCCGCCGACACGGCCCTGACCGTCACGAATACCCGCAGCTCGATTGCCCCCACCGGCCTGCTGCTGGACGCCGCCCCCTACGGCGCGATGCTGGCGCTGGCCGCGGGCAGCGGGCTGGTGTTCTTCCGCAAGCGCCGCCGTGAGGATTGATGTTGGACCGCGCGGCGCGGCTGGCACGCCTGGGCACACGGCTGGTCAGTGCGCTGGCCGGGCTGCTGATGCTGGCGCTGCTGGCCTTCGGCGGGTTCGCGCTCTGGCAGGACGCCGCGCTGCGCCGCGGGGCGTTTGTGGGCGCGGAGCTTTTGCAGTATAAGCCCGCCGCACCGGCTGCCGACAACCCGACGCTGGCCGGGCTGCAAACCGTCAACCCCGACGTCTGCGGCTGGCTGACGGTGGACGGCACGGGCATCGACTACCCCGTTGTGCAGGGCGCGACGAACATGGACTACATCAACCGCGACGTCTACGGTGATTTTTCCCTGTCGGGCGCGATTTTTCTCGACAGCCGCTGCGCCGCCGACCTGACCGACCCGTACACGGTGATTTACGGCCACCACATGGACAACAGCGCGATGTTCGGCGATGTGGCGCGGTTTGCGGAGGCAGACTATTTTGCTGCGCACCCCGCGGGCAGCATAAGTCTGCCCGACGCCGCCTATACAATCGAGCTGTTCGCCTGTGTGGTGACCGATGCCTACGATACCGCTATTTACACGCCGGAGCGTTACCACGACGACGTGGGGGCGCTGCTGGACTATGCGGCGGCGCAGGCCGTGCAGCAGCGGGACATCGGTGTGACGGCGCAGGACCGGCTGGTGGCGCTTTCGACCTGCGCCGGGAGCGAGACAAACGGGCGGGTCGTCGTGCTGGGGCGGCTCTGCCCCCTGAAAGAAGGAGATGAAATGCCATGACCTTTGGCAAAACAGCCCTGCGGTGCTGGCTGCCCGCAGCGGCCCTGCTGCTGGCGCTGCTCTGCCCGCTGCCCGTGGCGGCTGCGCGGGCGGGCACGGCGATCCCCGTCAGTGTCCGCACCGACGGCGCGGCGGCGGACGCCGTCTATACGGTGGAGCTGACGCCGCTGGACGCGGCCCCCGCGCCTGTGCAGCGTGCCCTGACCGTAAAAAACGGCGGCACCGTGTATTTTACGGGCTTTGCCTTTGACGAGCCGGGGGATTACCGGTATCTGGTTGCCGAGCGCAGCGGCGGCGCTGCCCACACGACCTACGATACGCACAGCTACACGGTCACGGTCCGGGTAACGGGCCGCCCGGACGGCGGTCTTGCCGTCGGGCTCTGGGCCGTGCGCAGCGGGGAGACCGCGAAGGCCGACGGCGTGCTGTTTGTGAACCGGTATGACCCGCCGGAGACCGCCGCGGCAGCGGTGACTGCGTCAGCCGCGGCGGCTGGCACACGGACCGTGAAGGCTGCCGCCCCGGCGGCGCTGCCGCAAACCGGGGACGGCTTCCCCATCGAGGCGCTGGCCGCCGCGTTTTGCGCAAGCGTCATCGGCTTTGGCACGGCGTGGAAAAGGCGGTGAACCGGGAACGGCAGCCCCCCGCCCACTGCAAAGGGGGAGGGCTGCCGCCCTCCCTTGCCCCTCTCGTCCGCAACCCATTTGCGGCACCCCGTAGGGGCCGGGCATGCCCGGCCCGCAGCCTTGCCATTACCGCCCATGTATCTATTGCTCCGTAGGGAGGGGTCTTGACCCCTCCGCAGCTGCCCGCTCCCCCTGATCTGAAACACAAAAAAATCGCCCCCATCCGGTTGCGGCTCCGGATGGGGGCTTGGGGTATCGGTTTGTGTGAGGAGGAATCATGTTCCAGAATTACGGTTGCGGCTCCGTAACCCTGTGCCTATATACTACCGGATAACTGCTAAAAAACTATGTTTTTCCTATGAACAATTTGTAAATTACCGCGCAGCCGGGCCCAACGCCCCGGCTGCGCCTTTTTTTGTTTGCATTTGGAAACGATGCAAAGGAAGCTGGCGGAAGTGATGTAATTGCAGAGAGGTAGGAGCCGGGCATGCCCGACCCCTGCGGTGCAGCAAAATAAAAACGGGCAGTCACCCATTTTGAGTGACTGCCCGTTTGGCTTACATTCAGATAACGTTATACTCCTTCAGCAGCTTCTCCACTTCGGTGCCCTCGATCTTCTTGAGGGCCTCCTTCATGGCGAGCTTGCCGACGAGAGGCATCTCCATATCGGTGATCTTGCGTCCGTCGCGGAGCTTGACCGTGGCATCCAGCAGGCAGCGGATGTCGTAGACGCTGCCCCAGACCTCGGGCACGCCGCGGTCCACGTTCAGCAGGGTGTAGACGGCCTCCATGCCGGTGCGGATGGAATACTCGGTGGTGAAGATCGTGTCGCGGGCGGTCTCGGCAAACTGGCCCAGGAACGCGAAGTTGACAGCGCCCTCGGGCACGATGTCGGGGCGGTCACCCGCAGCGCGCGGCATAAAGAACGCATCAATATACGGCATCATGCAGGGCACGGTGTTGGCGCTGTTCGCGGCCATGTCCTCGATCTGATCCTCGGGCACGCCCAGGTGGTACAGCCACTCCATGCAGATCTCCTTGCCGGTGCAGTCGCGCATGGGCTTTTTGATATAGTTGCCGGGCTTGTCGGTGAACAGGCTGTAGACCCAGACGCAGAGCTGATCCTTGGGCTGGTCGCGGAACTGCTGCTGACGGTTCAGCGTCCAGCTCAGCAGCCAGTTGGAGTCGGTGACCGTGACAATGCCGCCGGTGACGACCTTGCCGCTGAACGGGTCGCGCTTGCAGATCTTCTTGATATAGGGCACGATGCGCTGGTCCAGCGTCGTGACGGTGGCGCTCATCCAGTTGGACAGCTCGGGGTCATAGCAGAACTTGTCGGGGTGGCCGAAGCTCGGGTCCTGCGCGGCGATCTTGCGCCACAGGTCCCAGCCGCCGCCCTCCTTGATTTCGGGCTTGAACTCGGCGGGGGTGTCCTGGCTGCCCAAGGTGGAGTTCTCGACGCAGCCGCCGTTCGTGATAAAGACGAGGTCGTTCTCGGTCAGGTCGATGGAGCTCTCCTGACCGTCGTGCAGGATGTCGATGCGGGTCGCTTGCTTCTTGCTGCCCGCGCAGTCGAACGCAATGTTCGTGACCTTTGTATCGTAGTGGAACTGCACGCCGAAGCCCTCGAGGTACTTGACCATGGGCAGGATCATCGACTCGTACTGGTTGTAGCGGGTGAAGCGCAGCGCCGTAAAGTCGGGCAGACCGCCGATGTGATGGATGTAGCGCTGCAGATAGCGCTTCATCTCCAGTGCGCTGTGCCAGTTCTCAAAAGCGAACATCGTGCGCCAGTACATCCAGAAGTTGGAGTTCAGCACCTCATCGTCAAAGAAGTCGGTGATCTTCTTGTCGTACAGGCCCTCGTCGGGGGTCATAAAGAGACGCATGATCTCCATGGCGGCCTTGTCGGACAGGCCGAACTTGCCGTCGGTGTGGGCGTCCTCGCCGCGGTTGCGGGTGGCGCGGCAGAGGCTGTAGTTGGGGTCGGCCTTGTTCAGCCAGTAGTACTCATCCAGAACGGTGTGGTTCTCGTCCTCGATGGACGGGATGGAGCGGAACAGATCCCACATACACTCAAAGTGGTTGTCCATCTCGCGCCCGCCGCGCATGACGTAGCCGAGGTTCTCGTAGTGGTAGCCGTCGCAGGCACCGCCCGGGATGGGGTCTTTCTCGAGAACGTGGACGTGCTCGCCCTTCATCTGGGCATCGCGGACGAGATAGCACGCCGCAGACAGCGCCGCCAGGCCGGAGCCGACGATGTAGGCAGATTTGCCGTCCACATTGGCGGGCTTTTGGGGGGTGGCAAAGGCTTCATAGTTACCGGCGGAATAATACATAAGAGTACCTCCTGTGATGATAAGGCCGCGTGCTTGTTGGGGAGCGGCCTGTGATTTACTTGGTATGTCTGTAGTATACCCGGCGGGCGGAACGGTTACAATCAGCAAAAAATCCCCTTTGATAAGAATTTTATCAAAGGGGACGGATTGTATAGATTGTGGCAGAATTGTTAAGGCGGCGGTTTGCGGGGGAGTTACTTATCGATCCGGCACGCCTCCAGACCCTTTGTAATATCCCCGTGGATCAGGGTCGATACCCGCTCGATGAGGGCGGCGGGGTCGTCCTTCATGCCGGTGCGCACCCATTCCAGCGTCAGGCCGACGAAGGCGTACTTGTAAAAATTCGCGATGAACTCCTTGTCCTCGGGGCGCACGGTCATCCCGGCAGCCTTCTCCTCGACGACGCCGATCATCAAATCGTAGGTCAGGCGGTAGAGGTAGTTCTCGATATGCTCGCGGCTGATGGAATGATAAACTTTGGTGACAAAGACCTTGTCCTTCTGCACGGCCTGCAGGATCTGCAAAAAGCCCTGCTGCCAGGTGTCGTAGGTCTTTTGCCCGGCCAGCGCACGGGTCGCGCTCTCGATGCAGGCCCACTCGACCAGATCGTAGATATCCTTGAAATGGTAGTAGAACGTCATGCGGTTCACGCCGCAGTGTTCGGTCAGGTCGGTCACGGTGATTTTGTCCAGCGGCTTTTCGGCCAGCAGGTCCTTTAAGGATGCGACCAGCGCGCGCTTTGTCATTTGGGACATGGGTGCGTTCTCCTTGTTATAAGCGTTACGGCGGATGCGGGGCGTCGGGGACGCCGCCCCCCTGCAACCGTAGGGGCGGATTCCATATCCGCCCGCGGCCGTTTGCGGCAATATCATTATTATAAAAGAAGATTATGAATTTTTAAACCCCTGCACCCGTTCCCATAGCGTCACGACCCGCTTGCGGGCCATGCAAGAAAAAAATTGCGGAAAGGGCGAAACTGTGGTATAAAAAGGATAATAAATCTGGTAAGGAAGTGTTCCCCATGCCCGAAATGCTTGATATTGTCGATGAAAACGGCGTCCCCACCGGTCAGAGCGTGCCGCGCACGACGGCCCATGCCGAGGGGCTGCGCCACCGCACCAGCCATGTCTGGATCGTGCGGCGCAAAAACGGCAGGGTGCAGGTGCTTTTGCAGATGCGCTGTGCCGCCAAGGATTCCTACCCCGGCTGCTACGATATTTCCTCTGCCGGGCACATCCCGGCGGGCGCGGAGTTCGTCGGCTCGGCCCTGCGGGAGCTGCGCGAGGAGCTGGGCGTGACCGCCGCCCCCGCCGACCTGCACGAATGCGGCCTGCGGCGGTTCCGCTTTGAGGCTGAATTCCACGGTAAACCGTTCAAAGACAATCAGGTCAGCAAGGTGTTCTGCCTCTGGCTGGACCGCGAGGCCGAGGACTTTGCCGTGCAGAAGTCGGAGATCGACTATGTAAAATGGTTCGACCTGGACGAGGCCGTTGCCGCCGTGGAGCAGGGCACGATCCCCAACTGTATCTTCCCGGAGGAGCTGGGGATGGTGAAGAAGTTTGTGGGGCAGACCGGGGGCGGCTGCTGACGCTGACTGCGGCGGGGTGAGGGCACCCCGCCCTACGTACAACGTTTAAGAGGGATTGTAGGGCGGCCTGCCCCAGGCCGCCGCGGACGTGCGCGGCAGCGTAAACAGCTTACGGGGAGGTTCCCTGTGTTGCCAAATCCGCAATTTTGTGTTGCCTAATGCTGAAAACCGTGCTATAATACATACAGTAACGCTGGATATACACGAGGGATTGCATATTTTTGCAGGCGCGGGCAGCATAAATGTATAACTATTCGTCAACCTGCCTAAAACAACCGCGAAAATGGAGAATCCTTTGGCAGTTTTACCGCTTGCAAAATGTATAAAAGAGTGTATAATATACAGCAATGAATGAATAAATATTCAAGACAAACGGCAAGCAACATACCCCGCGCGTCTTGGTAAAGAAACAGAGAGGGGAGCTCATCATGAAAAAGGATAAGAAAGACATCAAAAAGGTAGTTCTGGCGTACTCCGGCGGTCTGGACACCTCCATCATCATTCCCTGGCTGAAGGAAAACTACAACAACTGCGAGGTCGTCGCAGTCTCCGGCGACGTCGGCCAGGGCACCGAGCTGGACGGCCTGGAGGAGAAGGCCATCAAGACCGGCGCGTCCAAGCTGTACGTCCTCGACCTGAAGAAGGACTACGTCGAAAACTACATCTGGCCCTGCCTGAAGGCCGACGCCAAGTATGAGGACTACCTGCTGGGCACCTCCCACGCGCGTCCCTGCATCGCCGCCGCGCTGGCCGAGATCGCCAAGAAGGAGAACGCCGACGCCATCTGCCACGGCTGCACCGGCAAGGGCAACGACCAGGTCCGCTTTGAGCTGACCCTGAAAGCGCTGGCCCCCGATATGGCCATCATCGCCCCGTGGCGTGAGTGGAGCATCAAGAGCCGTGACGAGGAGATCGACTACGCCGAGACCCACAACATCCCCCTGAAGATCAACCGTGAGACCAACTACTCCAAGGACAAGAACCTGTGGCACCTGAGCCATGAGGGCCTCGACCTCGAAAAGCCGTCCCTGGAGCCGCAGTACAATAAGCCGGGCTTCCTGGAGCTGGGCGTTTCCCCCGAGCAGGCCCCCGACACCCCGACCTACGTCACCATCCACTTTGAGAAGGGCATCCCCACCGCTGTGGACGGCAAGGAGATGGAGAGCGTCGAGCTGGTCGAGTACCTGAACAAGCTGGGCGGCGCCAACGGCATCGGCCTGCTGGACATCGTCGAGAACCGTCTCGTCGGCATGAAGAGCCGCGGCGTCTATGAGACCCCCGGCGGTGCCATCCTGTACAAGGCGCACGATGTTCTGGAAACCATCACGCTGGACAAGGAGTCCATGCACTTCAAGGCACAGCTGGCCCAGAAGATGGGCGAGTTGGTCTACAACGGCCAGTGGTTCACCCCGCTGCGTGAGGCCATCAGCGCCTTCACCGACGACCTGCAGAAAACCGTCACCGGTGACGTCAAGCTGAAGCTCTACAAGGGCAACATGATCAACGCCGGTGTCACCAGCCCGTACACCCTGTACGATGAGCAGACCGCGTCCTTCGGTGAGGATGACGATTACAACCAGGCGGATGCCTCCGGCTTCATCAACCTGTTTGGCCTGCCCATTGCCGAGCGCGCCAAGCTGGCCAAGAGCTGGCCCGCACAGGACTAATAAGCGAACGAACGCCGAATAAGCAACCGCCAAGGGGCGTGGAAACCCTTTGGCGGTTTTGGCATTACTGATAAAAAGCCTTCCCCCGAGGGGCTGCGCCCGCAGGCGCGTGTCGGAGCGCAACCGCCGTAGGCGGCTCTTAGCGCGTAGACTGAAGGTGGCCCGCAGGGCCGGATGAGGGCAGACCTTGCTGCAATTGCCTGTTTTACGGGTTGCTGCCGGGAACTTTGCCCTCATCAGCCGCCTGCGGGCGGCAGCTTCCCCCGAGGGGGGAAGCCTTTGGAACGACAGATAAAACGGAGGTAAAACCTATGCCCCAACTTTGGCAGGGCCGGGCCAGCAAGGCCGTTGACAGCCGCGTAAACGATTTTAACTCCTCCATCCGCTTCGACGCGCGGATGATCGAGCAGGATATTCAGGGCAGCCTTGTCCACTCGGCCATGCTGGGCAGACAGGGCATCATCTCCCGGCAGGATGTGGACGATATTCACAAGGGTCTGCACTCCATTTTGGACGATTTGCACAGCGGCGCACTGGAAATCGACCCCAACGCCGAGGACGTCCACACCTTTGTCGAGCAGACGCTGACCGCCCGCGTCGGTGACGCCGGTAAGCGCCTGCACACCGGGCGCAGCCGCAACGATCAGGTCGCGCTGGACATCCGCCTGAACCTGCGCGCCGCCAGCGAGCATATTCAGGGCCAGATAAAAGAACTTATCACCGTGCTTTGCGACCAGGCCGAGAAGGGCGCAGGGTACGTCATGCCCGGCTACACCCACCTGCAGCGTGCTCAGCCCGTGACCTTCGGCCACCAGCTGATGGCCTACGCCTGGATGCTGCTGCGCGACTTGGGGAGATTGCAGGACGCGACCCGCCGCATGGACGCCGAGTGCCCGCTGGGCAGCGGCGCACTGGCGGGCACGACCTACCCGCTGGACCGCTTCTACACCGCCGAACAGCTCGGCTTTGCCGCGCCGTGCGGCAACTCCATCGACGGCGTGTCGGACCGCGACTTCTGCATTGAGCTGTGCAGCGCCATGGCGACCTGCATGATGCACCTTTCCCGCTTGAGCGAGGAAATTATTTTGTGGTGCAGCTGGGAGTTCAAGTTCATCGAGCTGGACGACGCCTTTACGACGGGCTCGTCCATCATGCCGCAGAAGAAAAACCCCGATGTAACGGAGCTGATCCGCGGCAAAACAGGCCGCGTCTACGGCGATTTGAACACGCTGCTCGTCATGATGAAGGGCATCCCGCTCGCCTATGACAAGGACATGCAGGAGGACAAGGAGGCCATTTTTGACGCCGTGGACACGCTGGAGCTCTGCCTGCGCACCGTCACGCCGATGCTGGCCACGATGACCCCGCTGCCTGCCAACATGCGCCGCGCCGCCGCGAAGGGCTTTATCAACGCGACGGACTGCGCCGACTACCTGACGAAGAAGGGGATGCCCTTCCGCGATGCCTACAAGTGCACCGGCACGATGGTGGCCGCCTGCATCCGCGAGGGCAAGACGCTGGAGGAGCTGACGCTGGACGAATTCAAGCAGTACAGCGACCTGTTTGAGGATGACGTTTATACGGCCATCGACCTGACGACCTGCTGCGAGGGCCGCACCAGCTACGGCGGCCCGACGAAGGCAAGCGTGATGAAGCAGGTTGCGGATGTGAAGGGGCAGCTGGCATAAAAGCCTTCCCCACCGGGGGAAGGTGGCCCGCAGGGCCGGATGAGGGCAGACCTTACTGACAGGAGCCTTCCCCCCCTTGGGGGAGAAGGTGTCCGCGGCTCCGCCCGCGGACGGATGAGGGGAGAGCCTGCGGGTATTGCCCGTTAAAGGGAGACCACGCAAACTCCGCCCTCATCAGCCGCCTGCGGGCGGCAGCTTCCCCCGAAGGGGAAGCCTTTAGAGCTTACAAGGAGCCTTCTCCCCTTGGGGGAGAAGGTGTCCGCGGCCCCGCCCGCGGACGGATGAGGGGAGAGCCTGCGGAGGTTGCCCGTTAAAAGGGAGGCTACGCGAACTCCGCCCTCATCAGCCGCCTGCGGGCGGCAGCTTCAGTCTACGCGCTAAGAGCCGCCTTCGGCGGTTGCGCTCCGACACGCGCCTGCGGGCGCAGCCCCACGGGGGAAGCCTTTAGAACTGGCGGCAGCCCCACGGGGGAAGCCTTTGGAAGTAAGGGGTGTAACAATGGGAAAGTACAAAATCTTCGTGGACGGTTCCTCCGGGACCACCGGTCTGCGCATTGCGGACCGGCTGGCGGAACGGGACGAATTTGAAATTCTGAAAATCTCCGAGGCGGACCGCAAGGATGTCCGCGCCCGGGCGGCGGTCATCAATGAGAGCGACCTCTCGTTCCTCTGTCTGCCGGACGACGCCGCGCGTGAGGTCGTGCCGCTGCTGCGGGACGATGTGCGCATTCTGGACACGAGCACGGCGCACCGCACCGCGCCCGGCTGGGTCTACGGCCTGCCCGAGCTGCACGGCACCCGCGAGGCGCTGAAAACCGCGACCCGCGTCGCCGTGCCGGGCTGCCACGCCACCGGCTTTATCGCGCCCGTCGCGCCGCTGGTGGAGCTGGGGATCATCCCTAAGGCCGCGCACCTGAACGTGACGAGCCTGACCGGCTACAGCGGCGGCGGCAAAAAGATGATCGCCGAGTACGAGGCCGAGCGCACCAACAAGGCGCTGAACGCCCCGCGCCCCTACGGCCTGGCGCTGCACCACAAGCACTTGCCCGAGATGGCCGCCGTCACGGGGCTGGACACCGCACCGAATTTCGTCCCCGTTGTGGCCGACTACTACGCGGGCATGGAGACGATGATCCCGCTGGATGTAACGGCGCTGGGTGTTTCCGCGCCGCAGGTCGCGTCCGCGCTGGCAGAATATTACACCGGTCAGCCGATGATAAAGGTGCATCCCCTGTGTGAGGGCACGGACGGCGGCTTTTTGGCCGCCAACAAGCTGGCGGGTAAGGACACGCTGGAAATTTACTGCCTGGCCAACCCGGACGGCACCCGGATGCAGCTTATCAGCCTGTTTGACAACCTCGGCAAGGGCAGCTCGGGCGCGGCAGTGCAGTGCATGAATCTGATGCTGGGGCTGGAGGAGACGAAAGGGCTTGCGCGTTGAGTGGCTTCCCCCTTGGGGAAGCTGTCAGCGGCCCCGCCCGCTGACTGATGAGGGGCGGCCTTGCCGGAACGACCCGTTTACGGGCGGCAATGGCGGACTTTGCCCTCATCCGGCCTGCGGCCACCTTCCCCCGAAGGGGAAGGCTTTTGAAGTTCGATATAAAATAGCAAGAGGGGTACATACAATGTCTGATTTCAAATCAATTCCCGGCGGCATCTGTGCGCCGAAGGGCTTTTCCGCGGCGGGCGTGCATTGCGGCATCCGCCATAACCATTCCAAGCTCGACCTGGCGTTGATCAAGGCGGACGTCCGCTGCGCGGGCGCGGGCTGCTATACCACCAACAAGGTCTACGGCGCACCCATCACGGTGGACCGCGAGCACCTGAAGGACGGCTATGCACAGGCCCTCGTTGTGAACAGCGGCAACGCCAACACCTGCGCGCCCAACGGCGTGCAGCTGGCTAAGGAAACCTGCGACATCGTCGCCAAGGAACTGGGTATCCGCGCGGACGACGTGCTGCCGTCCTCCACCGGCGTCATCGGCCAGGCCATGAGCATCGAGCCGTTCGCCAGGGGCATCCCGGAGGCCGCCGCCAAGCTGGCCGCCGACGAGGCCGGCAGCCACGACGCGGCTACCGCGATCATGACCACCGACACCCACCCGAAGGAAATTGCGCTGGAATTTGCCGTCGGCGGCAAGGCCGTGCGCATCGGCGCTATCGCCAAGGGCAGCGGCATGATCCACCCGAACATGGCCACGATGCTGCTCTTTATGACCACCGACGCCAAGGTCGCGCCCGCCGCGCTGCAAAAGGCGCTGTCCACCGTCGTGCCCGCCACCTTCAACCAGATCTCGGTTGACGGCGATACCTCCACGAACGACACCGTGCTGCTGCTGGCCAGCGGCCTGTCCGGTGCAGAAATTGCCGAGGGCACGCCCGATTACGATACGTTTGTCGCCGCGCTGACCAAGGTCGCCGAGCATCTGAGCCGCGAGCTGGCCGGTGACGGCGAGGGCGCAACGAAGCTGCTGGAATGCACCGTGACCGGTGCGCCCGACCTGGCGACGGCCCGCGCCGTGTCCAAGAGCGTCATCCACTCCACCCTGTTCAAGGCCGCCATGTTCGGCGCGGACGCCAACTGGGGCCGCGTGCTCTGCGCCATTGGCTACACGCCGGGCGATTTTGACATCAGCAAGACGTCGGTGCGCCTCAAGAGCAAGGCCGGTGAGGTCTTTGTCTGCGAGAACGCCGCCTACCACCCCTACAGCGAGGACGAGGCCGCCGTGGTGCTCAAGGAGGACGAGATCGACATCCTCGTGGACCTTGGCAGCGGCGACGCCACCGCCAAGGCCTGGGGCTGCGATCTGACGTATGATTATGTGAAGATCAATGGGGATTACAGAACCTAAATAAGTATGGCTTCACCCGTGGGCGAAGCCGACGGATGAGGGTAGAGCTTACGGCGGTAACCCGTTCATGGGCAATCGCGGCAGGCTTGCCCCTCATCCGGCCCTGCGGGGCCACCTTCCCCCCAGGGGGAAGGCTTTAGGAGTAGGGGATGCGGAGGAGCACAATGAAAAACGAACAAATGGCCCTGCTGTTCAGCGAGGCTACACCTTATATCCAAAAATACCACGGTAAAACGCTGGTCATAAAGTACGGCGGCAACGCGATGGTCAACGATGACCTTAAGCTGGCCGTCATGAACGACCTGGTCACGCTGACGCTGCTCGGCGTGCGTGTCGTGCTGGTGCACGGCGGCGGCCCGGCTATTAACAGTATGCTGAAAAAGGTGGGCAAGGAGTCCAAATTTGTGGGCGGCCTGCGCTACACCGATGAGGAGACCATGGGCATCGTCCAGCAGGTGCTGGCCGGGCAGGTCAACAAGGATCTGGTCGCGCTGCTCAAGGGCCGCGGCGTCGGCCTGTGCGGCATGGACGGCCACATGATCATGTGCAAGCGCAAGTCGGACGTTGACCTCGGCTACGTCGGTGAGATCGAGAAGGTCAACACGACGCTGATCGACCACCTGCTGGCCGATAGCTTTATCCCGGTCATTGCCACCGTCGGCATGGACGACAACGGCGTCCCCTACAACATCAACGCCGACACTGCCGCAGCGGAGATCGCCATTGCCCTGCACGCCGAAAAGCTCGTCAGCATGACGGATATTGTCGGCCTGCTCTACGACAAGAACGACGAGTCTACGCTCATCCCCGAGGTCGAGGTCTCCGAGATCGAGGGTTACAAGGCCGCGGGCGTCATTGCGGGCGGTATGCTGCCCAAGATTGAGGGCATGGCCGACGCCATCTATCAGGGCGTCCACGAGGCCGTCATCATTGATGGCCGCGTCCCGCATTCGATCCTGCTCGAGATGTTCAGCGACAGAGGCGCAGGCACGATGTTCTACCGGAGAGGAAACCGGTAAATGGCTTCCCCCGAGGGGGAAGCTCAGACTGTCGAAAAAGGTGTGCTCACCCCTTGGCCCCCTCTGCGAGGGGGCTCCGCCCGCAGGCGGTGGGGGAGAGAACTGTACGGCTGTCCGAAATATTTCGGGCTATGGCAAGGTTCTCTCCCTCCGCCCCTTCGGGGCACCTCCCTCGCAGAGGGAGGTTTTTCGACACGCGGACAGCTTCCCCCGAAGGGGAAGCCTTTATGCTGCTATATCCCCAACCAGTTCTTCCGTCCACATCGGCAGACCGTATTTTTCATCGAGATGGAATCCGTCAAAAAACTGCTTGTCATCGTCGGTAATAACGCTGCCGCCCCACTCGTAATCCAGCAGGGTAAAGCCGCATTCATCAGCCCAGGCGGCCAGCGTCGGCAGCACCGTGCCCTGCATGGTCTCGGTGATGCCGAACACATCGCAGACCTCGGTCCGCACATTGTCGGCCATCGGCGGCAAAACTACGATGAGCCGCACGCCCTCGCTTTGGCAGCGCCGGGCCAGCGTGTGCAGGCGGTTGAACTGCTCGTCATTCAGCGCCCAGCTTTTGCAGCGAGGCGTGATGGTCGCGGTGTAGTCGTATAATTTGCGGTGCAGCGGCAAAACTGTGCCGTCATCGGCCAGATAATCCGCCGCGACCCAGTCGCCGGATTCAATCGTATCGGGCGTGCCGCGCAGTGTGTCCATGGCAACGGTCAGCGCGTTGACGTTGTACTCGAGGTTGAAGCAGTAGGCCAGCGGATTGTTCAGCGTTTCCTCCAGCGTGGCGAAGCGGTCCGTACTGTAGCCCGCGTTCAGCGTGTAGAACGAGACCTCGACCAGCAGTGTGTCTGTGTCGTGGCCGGAATCCAGCAGATAGTCGGCCAGGTCAAGCGTCTCTTTTAACGATGCACCGCCGAACGCGAGGTTCTGCCACGACTGCCCGGACAGGCTGTCCACAAGGCCCATGTCAAAGTGGGCCAGACGGCTGTCACCCAAAATCAAATTTGTGCCGGGATCCTGCTGGTATGCCCGCACCCGCGCAACCGGCTGGCTGGACGTCGCGGAGGCCTTCAGCCCGAAATAGTTATTCGGCTCAAATGCAATGAAAAAGGCGAGCCAGAGCAGCACGGGAATTGCCAGCAGCGCCAGCTTTTTGAGAATGTTTTTCACGGACCAGAAACCTCCTTCCCTAATTTTTGTAGAACGTAGGGGCCGGGCATGCCCGGCCCGCCACCTGACGGTAAATGACATCTGATGGGAAAGCTGCGGGCGAGGCATGCCTCGCCCCTACAGCGCAGCTGTCAGAACCCCGCGTACATACCAAATCCGCTGCTCCCAAACCCGCCGCTCTGCATGATATAGCCTGCCAGCAGGGCGATGACAAGGGCATAATATACGGCCCAGCGGTGCTTTTCATTGGCCAGGCAGATTTCGGACGGCTTGTTTTTAAACGCAAACGCCCGGCGGGTGTCAAGGTAAAACGCCAGCGCCAGCACCAACGCCACAAACCCGTAGTACGCCGCGACCATGATGGCGTTGGCATAAAATCCGTCGGACGCGGCGGCGTACAGCTCTGACGCAAACCGTGCGGGACCCCAGCCCATAAAGCAGCGGCCCAGATACGCGAACGCATCCCCGACGGTCAGCGGTGCGGCGGCGGGGGACGACCCCACACGGAAGAACACCATGCTCACGCACCACAGCACAAACACACCGGCGCGCTTGGCCCACAGCACGCGGGCCGGGGCTTTCTTTTTCGGCTTGCCCAAACGGCGGTGCAGCAGCTCCTCGCCCAGGCGGTAGCTGGCCTGCAAAAGGCCCCACACCACAAAGGGCAGCGTGTTGCCGTGCCAGAAGCCGGAGATAAAAAACACCGTGAACACGCAAAATTCCGCGGGCAGACGGCTGATTTTGCCGCCCGTCAGCCCGGAGACATCCGCCCACGCCAGCGGCATGAACAGATAATCCTGCAGCCACGACGAGAAGCTGATGTGCCACCGGCTCCAGAAGTCCGAAAAATTCGTGGCAAAGAACGGCGTCTTGAAGTTCTCGGGCAGCTCCAGCCCCAGCAGCAGACCCACGGCCCGCGCGACCTCGGAGTAGCCGGAGAAGTTAAAATACAGCTGGAACGTGTAAAACACCGCGGCCAGCACCAGCATAGGCCCGCCGTAGCTGCGGTAGTTCGGGAACACCTCATCCACCAGCAGCCCCAGCACGTCGCTGACGGCCACTAACTTAAACAGGCCCAGTGCCATCAGCCGCAGCGCGCGCACCGTGCGGGCGGCGTCAAAGCGGTGCTCCTTTTTAAACTGGGGCAGCAGCGCCCCGGCGCGGCAGATGGGCCCCTGCGTGACGGTGGCAAAAAAGTTCAAAAACAGCGCACAGTCAATGAAATTCTTCTCGACCTCGCAGTCGCCGCGCGCGGCATCAATTAAGTAGGAGATCGCCGCAAAGCTGTAAAAGCTGATGCCCAGCGGCATGGCGACGGCCTGCCAGCCGCCGTCCGACGCGAACGCGCCGTTATACTTAAAGAACGCCAGGATCGCCAGCAGCCCTACAACGCCAATGCGCAGGAACGCCGTTTTGCGGGCGCCTTCCCGCGCGGTCATGCCGCGTCCGCACAGGTAGGTGAACACGGCAATAGCAATCGTGACCGGCAGCATCGACGGCATCGCCAGTGCGTAAAATACCCAGCTGGCCGCGAGCAGAAACGCGCTCTGCCAGCGCTGCGGCAGATGCAGGTAGACGGCGGCCACGACCAGCAGAAAGCCGAAAAATCCAAAACTTTGCAGGCTCATGGCCGCACCTCCCCTTTATAATCATCAGTAATATCCTATTATACACGATTTCGCGTCCCAGCGCAAGGGATTGGGGCATAAAGAAAGCGGCAGACCGAAGCCTGCCGCTTTAAGGGTCATAATTTTAAAGCTTTTCGCCAAGCCTTTTCTCGAAAAGGCTTGTTACTCCGCAATAATGCTCTTGCCGGTCATTTCCTCGGGGACGGGCAGACCGATATAGGGCAGCATCGTCGGGGCGATGTCCGCCAGGCAGCCGCCCTCGCGCAGCTTCACGTCGCCCGCGCCGATGACCGCGAAGGGCACGACGTTGGTGGTGTGGGCCGTGAACGGGGAACCGTCGGGGTTCTTCATCTTCTCGGCGTTGCCGTGGTCGGCAGTCAGGAAAACGACACCGCCCGCGTTCAGCACCGCGTCGGTGACCTCGCCCACGCACTTGTCAACAGCCTCGACGGCTTTGACCGCTGCATCAAACACGCCGGTGTGGCCGACCATGTCGCAGTTGGCGAAGTTCAGGATGATGACGTCGTACTTGCCGCTCTCAATGCGGGCCTTGCACTCGTCGGCAACCTCGTAGGCGCTCATTTCGGGCTTGAGGTCGTAGGTGGCAACCTTCGGGCTGGGGATGACCTTGCGGTCCTCGCCCTCGCAGGGCTGCTCAACACCGCCGTTGAAGAAGAAGGTCACATGGGCGTACTTCTCGGTCTCGGCAATGCGCAGCTGGGTCTTGCCGTGGGCGGCCAGATACTCGCCCAGCGTGTTCTTCAGCTCCACCGGCGGGTACGCGACCTCGCAGTTGGGCATCGTGGCGTCGTACTCGGCCATGCAGACATAGTGGACCTGCTTGCGGCCGCCGCGGCGCTCAAAGCCGGTAAAGTTGTCGTCGCAGAAGATGCGGGTCATCTGACGGGCACGATCCGGGCGGAAGTTCATGAAGATGACGGTGTCGCCGTCCTGCACGCGGCCACCCTCGCAGGTGACAACGGGAATGACGAACTCGTCGGTCACGTCGGCGGCATAGCTGGCCTCGATGGCCTCGGCAGCGTTGGCGGCGTGGTTGCCCTCGCCGTAGACGAACGCGGCGTAGGCCTTCTCCTCGCGGTCCCAGTTGTTGTCGCGGTCCATGGCGTAGTAACGTCCGGAGACAGAGGCGATCTTGCCGATGCCCAGCTCGTCCAGCTTGGCCTGCAGGTCGGCCAGGAAGCCCTTGCCGCTGTGCGGGTCGGTGTCACGGCCATCCATGATGCAGTGCAGGTAGACGTCCTTCGCACCCATGTGCTTGGCCATCTCCAGCACGCCGAACCAGTGGTCGGCGTGGCTGTGGACGCCGCCGGTGCCGACCAGACCCATCAGGTGGATGGCCTTGCCCGCGTCGATGGCAGCCTTCATGTTCTTGACCAGCACGGGGTTCTTGAACATCTCGCCGTCCTTGATGGACTTGGTGATGAGGGTCAGCTGCTGGTAGACGATACGGCCCGCGCCCATGTTGGTGTGGCCGACCTCAGAGTTGCCCATCTGGCCGTCGGGCAGGCCGACAGCCATGCCGGAGGCCTCGATGGTGGTCATGGGGTAATTGGCAAAGATCTTGTCCAGATTCGGCTTGTTCGCGGCAGCCACGGCGTTGCCGTAGGTCTCGTCCGGCGTCCAGCCGAAGCCGTCCATGATGCAGAGCATAACAGGTTTTTTAGACATAAATTTGTAGACTCCTTAATAATAGGGTTGTAGGAGCGGCATACATGCCGCTCCTACAAAAGGGGATTTAGCCCTTCGTGGCAGCGTCAACGATGACCGCAAACTGGTCGGCCTTCAGGGAAGCACCGCCGATCAGGCCGCCGTCAACGTCGGGCTTGCTCAGCAGCTCCTCGGCGTTCTTCGGGTTCATGCTGCCGCCGTACTGGACGGTCAGGGCCTTGGCGGCGTCCTCGCCGTACAGCTCGCCGACGACCTTACGGATGGCGGCGCAGACCTCCTCGGCCTGGTCAGCGGTAGCGGTCTTGCCGGTGCCGATGGCCCAGATGGGCTCGTAGGCGATGACGACGTTCTTCAGCTCGTCAGCGGTCACGCCGTTCAGCGCGATTTTGACCTGCATACGGACCAGCTCCTCGGTCACGCCCTGCTCACGCTGGTCGAGGCTCTCGCCGACGCAGATGATGGGCTTCAGGCCGCCGGCCAGAGCAGCCTTGGTGCGCTTGTTGACGGTCTCGTTGGTCTCGGCAAAGTACTGGCGGCGCTCACTGTGGCCGATGACGACGTACTCAACGCCGAGGTCGGTCAGCATGTCAGCGCTGATCTCGCCGGTGAAGGCACCGGACTTCTCAAAGTGGACGTTCTCGGCACCGACGTGGATGTTGGTGCCCTTGGTCATCTCGACAGCGGTGACGAGATCGGTGAAGGGAACGCAGATGACGACCTCGCAGCCGGCGTCCTTGACAGCGGGAATCAGCTCGCTGATGAGGGCCTTGGCCTCGGTAGCGGTCTTGTTCATTTTCCAGTTGCCGGCGATGATAGCTTTACGATTCTGTTTATCCATGGTGATTACTCCTTCCATAATAAGCCTTCCCCCGCGGGGGAAGGTGGCCGCAGGCCGGATGAGGGGCGGCGTTCCCGCGGCCGCCCGTGAACGGGCAATAACGGCGAGTCTGCCCCTCATCAGTCACCTTCGGTGACAGCTTCAGCCTCCGCGCTAAGAGCCGCCTCCGGCGGTTGCGCTCCGACACGCGCCTGCGGGCGCAGCCCCTCAGGGGAAGCCTTTTTACAAAAAGGGCGCGGCGGCTCTGCCGCCGCGCTCCTGCGGGTATCCTTACAAATTATGCCTTCTGGATGACGGCGATGCCGGGCAGCTCCTTGCCCTCGAGGTACTCGAGAGAAGCGCCGCCGCCGGTGGAGATGTGGGTCATCTTGTCGCCCAGGCCCATCTGCTGGACAGCTGCAGCGGAGTCGCCGCCGCCGATAACGGTGGTAGCATCGCTCTCGGCCATAGCCTTGGCAACAGCCAGGGTGCCGGCAGCCAGGGTCGGGTTCTCAAACACGCCCATGGGGCCGTTCCAGACAACGGTCTTGCTGGCCTTGACGGCGTCAGCAAACAGCTTCATGGACTCGGGGCCGATGTCGCAGCCCTCCTTGTCAGCCGGGATCGCGGTAACGGGAACGATCACGGTATCGACGGGAGCGTCGATGGGATCGGGGAAGTCCTTGATGCAGGCGGCATCGACGGGCAGCAGCAGCTTAACGCCCTTCTCCTTGGCCTTGGCCATCATGTCCTTGCAGTAGTCGAGCTTGCTGTCGTCGCACAGGCTCTTGCCGATCTCGTAGCCCTGGGCCTTCAGGAAAGTGTAGGCCATGCCGCCGCCGATGATCAGCGTGTCGACCTTCTCCAGCAGGTTGGAGATGACGTTCAGCTTGTCCGCAACCTTGGCGCCGCCCAGAATAGCGGTGAAGGGACGCTCGGGATCGTTCACGGCGTTGCCGAGATACTTGATCTCCTTCTCCATCAGGTAGCCGACAGCGGTATCCTTGACATAGTCGGTCACACCGGCGGTGGAGCAGTGAGCGCGGTGGCAGGAGCCGAAGGCGTCGTCAACGTAAGCGTCGGCCAGGCTGGCCAGCTCCTCGCTGAAAGCGGGCTCGTTCTTGGTCTCCTCCTTGCGGAAACGGGTGTTCTGCAGCAGAACGACCTCGCCGTTGCCCATGGTGGCAACAGCAGCCTTGGCGTTCTCGCCGACGACATTGTCATCGTCCGCAAAGGTGACAGGCTGGCCCAGCTTCTCGCTCAGGCGGACAGCAACGGGGGCCAGGCTGAACTTGGCCTCGGGGCCGTTCTTCGGCTTGCCCAGATGGCTGCACAGGATGACCTTAGCGCCGTCGGCAATCAGCTTCTTGATGGTCGGCAGTGCGGCGTTGATGCGGTTATCGTTGGTGATAACGCCGTCCTTCATCGGGACGTTGAAGTCGCAGCGAACCAGTACGCGCTTGCCGGCGTAGTTCTCATCGTCAATGGTCTTTTTACCCAAACCCATAGTAAAAGCTCCTCTCGGTATGTTTCACATTTTTGGCGGGGCGCACCGCGCCCCAAGGGGTTTATCCTTATTATACGCATAAAACCGAAAATGCGCAAGTGTTTTTGATATATTTTTAACCGCTTTGGGCGGCTGTGCCTGTAAATTTTTTGTGTATGGCCTTATTGGCCGCCAAGCTCCCGCCAGGTGACGGCCGCTTTGCGCCGGGCGCGGTGCTCTGCGCCGGGGCAAAGGTTGCGCACGCGGGGCATTTATACTATAATGTAGGGGTCGATGCTCATCATCGACCCGGGAGCTTTGCCGCTGCCGCACGCGTCCGCGGATGAATACTGTTCGCCCCGCAACCACGCCGCCATACACATTCCCCCACAAGGAGCCGCCATGAAACAAAAAACGCCCCGTTGGGTACAGATCACCGCCGCCGTACTGCGCCGCTACCTGGCGCTGGACATGGCGGTCTACGCCGGATCCGCCACGCTGTTTCTGCTGACGGCGTCCTTCCCGCTGCTGATGTGGGTGCTGATGCTTGTCAACCTGGTGCCCGGCTTCTCGGTAGAAGGCGTCGCCGAGCTGCTGGCGGACTTCCTGCCGCAGATCCCCGAGATACAGACTGCCATCCTCGGCCTTTTGCAAAATTTAAGCGGCCAGTCTGCACAGTTTGTGGCGTCGCTGGCTGTGCTGACGACCATCGTCTCGGCGTCGGGCGGTATGAACGCACTGCAGATCGGCCTGCAAAGGCTGACGCCCGGCTCGCACCGGACGTTTTTGAACCGCCTGCTGGCGATTGGCTACACCTTCGTGTTTGAGCTGCTGCTTTTGGTCATGCTGGCGCTGCAGGGCATGCACTCCCTGTTTACGCGCTTTGCCGATACATTGCCGCTTTTTCGCCATTACGCGGCCATTGTGGCCCCGCTGCAGCGGGTGGCCAGCATTGGCCGGATCGTCTCGGTCCCGCTGCTGTTCGGGCTGCTTTTGCTGATTTACACCTACGTCCCCGGCGGGCGGCGCACGCCGCGCAGCCAGCTGCCGGGCACGATCTTTGCAACGGCGGGGTGGCTGATCTTCTCCCGTGTGTTCTCGTTTTACATCCTGCATTTCTGGCGTCTGTCGTATATCTACGGCTCGCTGACGGCGGTCATTCTGATTATTTTGTGGCTGTATGTGATCATCAATCTTCTGTTTCTTGGCGCAGGATTGAACGCGGAGATGAACGGGAAAACAGAGCAATGACCGCGGCGGCATGAGGGCATGCCGCCCTACAGCGCACCGTATCGTCAGATGTAGGGCGGGGAGCCTTCACCCCGCCGCAGTTTTCCGCTGCCTGCCGTAAACAGGCAATCTCCGCACACGCGCCCCTCATCCGTCTGCGGGCGGAGCCGCAGACACCTTCCCCCGAAGGGGAAGGCTCCGCATCCATAAACAAAATCTGCCGACCCAACATCGGGCCGGCAGATTTTACTTACGTACAAATTACCGCTTAATATCGTAATTCATGTTCATCAGGTTGCGGATGCTCTCGACGTCGTCGGTAATGTTGGCGTCGCCGTGGATGGTGTGCTTGATGGCGCTGGACGCCACAGCAAAGTTGACCATGTCCATCGGCTTGTAGTCGTGCATCATCGCGTAGATCAGGCCGCTGGCAAAAGCGTCGCCGCCGCCGACGCGGTCCAGAATGTTGAAGGTGAAGAGTTTGGACTCGAAGGTGTGCCCCTCGTACCACATGAATGCCTTCAGGCTGTTCTCACTGCCGGAGTGGACGTAGCGCACATGGCGGGCAATGCACTTCAAATTCGGGTAGCGGTCAATGAAATGCTGGAAGATCTCGTCCTGCTGCTCATAGCTGGGCTGCAGGGGCACGCCGTCCTTCCAGTCGCCTTTGGAATGCTCCTCGTCGTCCCTCCACAGGTGGTACGGCTCAATGCCGAACAGCACATCGACATAGGGCAGGCACTGGGTGCAGTAGTCGCGGGCCTCCTCCCAGCTCCAGAGCGTGGAGCGGAAGTTGCCGTCAAAGCTGACGGTCAGGCCCTTCTCCTTGGCGGCGCGCAGGCAGCGCAGGATGAAATCCGCACAATTTTTGTTCAGTGCCGGGGTGATGCCGGACAGGTGCAGCCAGTCAAAGCCGTCGAACAGCTCGTCCAGATCGACCTTCGACAGGTCGTACTCGGTCAGGGCGCTGTGCATACGGTCATAAATGACCTTGCTGGGGCGGATGCCGTAGCCGGTCTCCAGATAGTAGGTGCCCAAACGGTGGCTGGGGGTCTCCTCTTTGGTGGAGAGGATCATCGGCGTGCAGTGTACGTCGTTGCAGCGCAGCCAGCGCACAGCGCTTTTGCCCAGAGAGTTGTTGGGCACGACGCTGAAGAAGGTGGAATCCACGCCGAGGTTCGCCAGCGCCAGCGCGATGTTGGCCTCGCTGCCGCCGTAGCTGGCCTCAAAGGCGGAGGCCATACGGATCTTCTCATAGTTCGGCGGGGTCAGGCGCAGCATCACCTCGCCGATGGTGATGAATTTCTGCGGGCTGTCGTTGCCCATCAGGATCGGATTGCTGTGTTCCATTTGGAATTCCTCCTGTTTTGCCGTATTTCGTTAGTTTATATTGTACGACATAAGGGGCGGATTTGCAAGCCGAAAAGCGCAAAATTTGTGCGGTTAGTTTTTTAACGAGGAATGTAGGCGGCGTCCCCGACGCCCCGCGGGAAGTCATTTGCGCGGGCGAAGCCCGCGAGAAAAGCCTCCCCATCAGGGGAGGTGGCCGCGAAGCAGGCCGGAAGGGTTCAGCCCGTTGACGGGCAGCATAGCAAAGACGCGGGCCGGGCATGCCCGGCCCCTACAGGGCAGTGATTTAAAGCAGGGGCCACCCGGAACCCGGCATCTGCCGGAAATTACATTTCTTTCTCAAACTTATCGATCTTCGCGACCTTGCCGATGACCGCGACGGTATCCCCCTCTTTAAAGGTATAATCCGCGGAGAACTCCACGTTCGTCTGCTGGCCATGCTCGACGGCGATGATGTTGATGCCGTAGACCTTGCGCAGATCCAGCGTCCGCACACTCTTGCCCAGCATCCTGCCGCCCACCGTGATGCGCCGCACCTCGACGCCGTCGCCGAGGGCGATGTAGTCCAGCAGATTGCCCGAGATCAGCCGCTTGCCGATGCGCACGGCCATGTCGGCCTCCGGGTAGACGACCTCGGCCCCGAGACGCTTGAGCACCTCGCCGTGCACCTCACTGGCGGCCTTGGAGATGACGTGCGGCACGCCCAGCTTTGTGACGAGCATCGTCGTCAGAATGCTGATGTCGATCTGCTCACCGATGCAGATCGTGACCGTGCCGCAGTTCTGCATGCCGGTCTCCTTCAAAGAGGTCTCGTTCAGCTCGTCGATGACAAACGCATAGTCGGTGTAGCCGCGCACGGCCTTGACCTTTGCTTCGTCCTTGTCAACGGCAATGACCTCCTTGCCGGCGGCGGCCAGCGTCTTGACCAGCGCCGTGCCGAAGCGGCCTAACCCGATTACGCCGTAGCTCTCGGCGGAACTTTTCATTTTATCAAACATATGTGTACCCTTTCTGCGCCGCGCCGGGCGGCAGAGTATGTAGGGGCGCATTCTATATGCGCCCGCGGAGCCGTGCCTGTGGCAGGCGGGCACGGGCGGATATGGAATCCGCCCCTACGGTGGTTGCCTTGCGGCTTCGCATTTACCCAATCGTAATGGCTTCTTCGGTATAGCGGGCGGTGGGCTCGGGGCGCTCCACCCAGAGGGAGAGCAGCGTCACCGCGCCCACGCGGCCAATGAACATTGTCAGGATCAGCACCACCCGGCTGGCAGGGCATAACTCCGCCGTGATGCCGGTGGAAAGCCCCGCCGTGCTGTAGGCCGAGATCTGCTCAAACAGCAGGCGGCCAAAATCGAGCTGCGGCTCCAGCACGCAGAGCGCAAAGGTGCCGCAGCCCACGACCATCAGCCCCATCAGCATGATGGTCGCGGCCTTGGACAGCGAGCCGTCCGGCAGACGCCGGTGGAACCCGCCGAGCCGCCGCTTGGAGAAGATGGACCGCACCTGCTGCATCAGCACAAAAAACGTTGTGGTCTTGATGCCGCCGCCCGTCGAGCCCGGCGATGCGCCGATGAACATTAAGATCATGATGACCAGCAGACCCGCGTTGCTTATGCTGCCGAAATCCACGCTGGAAAAACCCGCCGTGCGGGCCGTCATGCTCTGGAAAAGCGCCGCCAGCCAGCCCATGTGGTCGGTCAGCTGCAAAAGCACCGCACCGCCCACCAGCAGTACCGCTGTGGTGGAGAGCACGACCTTGGTGTGGAACGTCATTCTGCGGAACTGCCCGCGGCAGCGCCCCACGTCCAGAATGACCATGAAGCCGATGCCGCCCACAATGACGAGCGCATCGGTGACGAGGTTCAGCAGCAGATCGTTCTGATAGGGGATCAGGCTCTGCCCGCCGCCCAGTGCGTCAAAGCCCGCGTTGTTGAAGGCGGCGATCGAGTGGAAAATGCTCAGCCATACCGCCTGCAGCGGCATGTGATCGCGGGCAAACGAGGGAAAAGTGAGCACCGCACCGGCGACCTCGCAGATCAGGGTCACCAGCAGGATGGCCCGCACAAGGCGCACCATGCCCTCCAGGCTCTCGACGTTCAGCGCCTCCCGCACGAGGGAGCGGCCCTTTAAGCTGATGCGCCGCCCGGCGACCAGCGCCAGCCCCATGCCGATGGACGCGACGCCCAGACCGCCGATCTGTATCAAAATCGCAATGACAGCCTGCCCGAACAGGCTGAACGTGTCGCCGGTGTCCACCACGACCAGCCCGGTCACACAGACGGCGCTCGTTGCGGTAAACAGCGCGTCCAGCGGGCCGACGTGTGCGCCGGGGTGTACGGCAAACGGCAGCATCAGCAGCGCCGCGCCCAGCAAAATCAGCAGCGCAAAGCCCACGGCAATGATGCGCGCCGGGGGCTGATTTTTCAAAAATCTGGCAATGGCATTGTGTATGGCGCTGCGTAGCTGCTGCATGGCCGCCCTCCGATAAGCAAACGATAAGCAAATATAAAAGCAGCGGGCCCTCCGATTGCTGGAAAAGCCCGCACAGTCCCGCGGAAAAACGGGCCGTTACCCCCACTATAGCATGAATGCCGCACAGCGTCAAGGCGCTTTTTTGCCCTGCATGCCTTGCGCTTTGCGCCCAAATGCGGTATAGTTTAAATAACTAGAAACCTGAATCAGGAGAAACCGAATGAAACAACAAACAAAGGGCGGGGCTTTGCACAGGCTCTGGCAGGTGCTGCCGTGGCTCTGGATGGCGGCGGCGTATCTGTTTGACCTGTGGTACCAGCTTGTGCCCGGCAAATGGATCGTCGATTCCGACCTCGCGTCGGAGATGATCCTCTCCGACCTGCTCAACAAAGAGGGCAGCATCATCAGCCACAACTGGTTCTACTCCACGGAATTGAAGGTCGTCAACCTGCAATGGTTCTACCGGCTGGGGCTGCTGCTTTTCCCGGATGACTGGCATCTGGCGCGCGCGTTCGGCATGGCCGTCACGCTGGCACTGTACGCGGCGTGTATGCTGTTCTTTGTCAAATGCGCCAGGCTCGGGCGGCCCGGCCTCTGGATGGTGGGCACGCTGCTGTGGCCGTTCGGCCAGCACTATCTGGTCTACGCCATCTACGGCGGGTACTACCTCGTCTATACCTTCTTTTATATGCTTGTGCTGGCGCTGGTGCTGCGCAGCCTCGACGCCGACAAAAAGCACTGCGCACTGCAATGGCTCGCGGCCTGCATCGTCACGGCCATCGCGGGCATGAACGGCGTCAAGCAGCTTATGGTGTTCCACGCGCCGCTCTGCATTGCCGCGGCGATCCTGCTGGTGCTTGCACTGCACGACAGCGGCACGTCCGACTGGAAAACGGCCCTGCAGCACTGCCGCCGTCAGGTGCGGCTGTTTGCGGCGTCGCTTGTCACGGCGGTGGCCGGCGCGGCGGGGTATTTCATCAGCAACAGCGTCATGTCGCGGCTGTATGATTTCAAGTCCTACAGCTTCATCGTCTGGGACCGCGACGAGAACTGGTTCACGCTGGACCGCATCCTGATGGACTTCTTCCATGAGTTCGGCTACCAGAACGGCTCCGGCATCTTCCACTTCGGCGGCATTGCGGCGGGCATCGGTCTGCTGCTGGGCGGGTGGATGTTCTTCTGCATCGTGCGGCTGCTGCTGCGGCTGAAAAAGCTGGAGACGAACAACCAGCTGCTTGTGCTGCTGCTCGTCGCCATGCTGGCGGTCTGCGGCATCTCCTACGCCTACTTCCACGAGTATTACCTCTACTTCTGGCTCATGAACATGCCGGTGGCCATTGCGGTCATGGCGGTGGAGCTGAAAACCGAGGACTTCCGCCTGCCCGGCGCGCGGCAGCTGCTGGGTGTGGTGCTGGCAGGCTGCTTCACGGTCTGCGCCGTCAACACCGTCCGGCAGGAGATCGAAAACCCGTATCTCGCCCACAAGGGGCTGGACGCCGCCGCCGACTGGCTGGTGGACAACGGCTACACCGAAGGCTACGCCACGTTCTGGAACGGCAACGCCATGACGGAGCTGACAAACGGAAAATTGGACGTCTGGACGCTGCAATCGCTGGATGAGGACTACGTCCCCAACTGGCTGCAGCGCAAGGACCACCTGACCACCGACCCGCGGCACCCGTTCCTGCTCATCGACACCGAGACCGACGGCCCGGCGGAGAGCGCGGGCCTTGTGCAGAACGGCGAATGCACCGAGGTCTACAACGACGGACGGTTCGTCATCTATGACTTCGCCGGCGCGGACGCCGTGCATGCGGCGGCGAAGTGAAAAAAGCGACAACACAAGCCCTGCCGTACTTGTGGGGGCGGATGCAAGCATCGACCCCTACGGTACAACAACGAAATATAATATATAAATATAAGGAGTGTTCTTATGCGTTACTGCAAAAAATGTACGATGCCCGACACCCGGCCCGGGATCACCTTCGACGCGGAGGGCGTGTGCAGCGCCTGCCGCCACTACGAGAGCCGCAAAAATGTGGACTGGGATGCCCGCTTCAAGGAGTTCGAGGCCTACTGCGACAAGTACCGCGGCATGAACGGCCCCGGCGGCTATGACTGTGCCGTCGCCGTCTCCGGCGGCAAGGACAGCCACTTCCAGGTCTGGATGCTCAAAGAGGTCATGCACATGAACCCCATCCTGTTCAGCGTCGAGGATAACTTCCCCATGACGCAGGCGGGCATCCACAACCTCAAGAACATCAGCGAGGAGTTCGGCTGCACGATCATCTCCTGCAAGCCCAACATCAAGGTGCAAAAGACGCTGATGCGCAAATTCTTTGAGAAGTACGGCAAGCCGACCTGGTACGTGGACCGCCTGATCTACACCTTCCCGCTGCACATGGCCGCCAAGTTCAACACCCCGATGCTCTGCTACGGCGAGAACGTCAGCTTTGAGTACGGCGGCAACGCCGATAAGGAGACCTACTCCGCCATGGGCCAGATCGAGAACGGCGTCGCCGTCGGTATGCCGATGGAGGAACTGCTGGGCGACGGCGTGACCGAGAAAGACCTCTCTCTGACGCTGGCCCCCAGCGCCGAGGAGCGCGCCAAGCTCGACCCGTTCTACATGAGCTACTTTGTGCCCTGGAACAGCTACAAGAACTACCAGATCGCCAAGGCCCACGGCTTCCACGACCTGACCCACGAGTGGGACCGCACCCACCACGCCGAGAACTTTGACCAGATCGACTCCCGCGCCTATCTGGTGCACAGCTGGCTCAAGTATCCCAAGTTCGGCCACGCCGCTGCCACCGACTACACGGCCCGCTACATCCGCTACGGCATGATGACCCGCGAGGAGGCTATCCCCATCATCAAGGAGCGCGACGGCAAGCTCGACCCGCTCTGCGTGCGTGACTTCTGTGAGTTCTGCGGCTACACCGAGACCGAGTTCTGGGCCATTCTGGACAAGTTCTACAACCGCGATCTGTTCGAGAAGAACGAGTACGGCGAGTGGCAGCTCAAGCACCCCATCTGGGAGGAAAACAAGTAATGGTACGTCATGTTATTTTGTGGAAATTAAAGGAGATGCCCGACGCCGAAAAGGCCGCCGTCAAGGCCGGCATCAAGGAAGGGCTGGAGGGTCTGGCCGGTAAGATCCCCGGCCTGCTGGATGTCCGCGTCTACACCGACGCCCTGCCCAGCTCTGCCAACGCTGACCTGATGCTGGACACGACCTTCACCGACGCCGCCGCGCTCAAAGGCTACTCCACCCACCCCGCCCACGTCGCCGTGGCGGACGGCAAGGTAAGACCGTACACCGCGGTAAGGACGTGCTTGGATTTTAACGTGTAACCGTACAGAAGGAGACTTTTTCGGATGCTTTTTTCCAGCGCGACCTTTTTGTTTGCATTTCTGCCGGCAGTCACACTGCTCTATTATATAATCCCTGCGCGGTTCCGTACTGCCCGAAATATGCTGTTGACGCTGGTGAGCATCCTCTTCTACGCTTGGGGGGAGCCGCGTTTTGTGGTGGTTATGCTGGCCATGATCGCCGTGAACTGGGCGTTGGCTCTGCTGGCCGAGGCACAGGGTGACAAGTACCGCAGAATGGTACTTGTCACAGCGGTGGCGGTAAACATTAGTTTGCTGTTTGTCTTTAAGTATCTGACATTTGTGCTGGAAAATACAAACCGTTTTCTGGGCCTGTCCATTCATGTGCCGAGCATTACGCTGCCCATTGGCATTTCGTTTTTTACCTTTCAAGCAATGTCTTATGTGATAGATGTCTGCCGCGGGGATGGCAAGGCGCAAAGAAATATCTTGAATGTGATGCTCTATATTGCGTTTTTTCCGCAGCTGATTGCAGGGCCAATCGTGCGCTACTCGGATTTTGCAGACCAAATCAACTGCCGAACGGAAAGCTTTGATGGTTGGAGTGGTGGCTGCTGCCGTTTTGCCTTGGGCCTTGGAAAAAAGGTGATTCTCTCCAATAATCTTGCCTATGTGGCGGATGCGGCATTTTCCTCCATTGGGAATATGTCGGTCTTGTTGGCTTGGCTGGGGGCGATTGCATACACATTACAGATTTATTTTGATTTTTCCGGTTATTCTGATATGGCCATTGGCCTGGGGCGGATGTTCGGGTTTCGCATCCGGGAGAATTTCAACTACCCGTATATTAGCCGCTCTGTATCAGAATTCTGGCGGCGCTGGCATATCTCTCTGGGCAGTTGGTTCCGCGATTACTTGTACATCCCTTTGGGTGGCAGCCGTGTGAAAAGCCGTGGACGGCTTATTTTCAACTTGTTTGTGGTGTGGTTTTCTACTGGCCTTTGGCATGGTGCCAATTGGACATTCATTGCTTGGGGTCTGATGTATTTTGTGCTACTCTGTGTTGAAAAGCTCACAGGTTTTGAAAAGTGCTCTGTGCCGCTATGGCTGGCATGGATATACACGATGCTGTTTGTTGTTCTTGGATGGGTGCTTTTCAGAGCGGAAAACCTTACTGGCGCAGTAAAGTATGTGCTGGCCATGTTTGGCATTGGCGCATCTGGCTTGCTGGACGCCAAGGCGGCGTACTATATGGCAGAATACAAACTGTTCTTCCTGTTGGCGATTGCAGCCTCGCTGCCGATTGCAGGTTGGTTGGGTAAGGGCAAGGAACATCTGGATGGTGCGATTAGCGTGCTATACCCGGTTTGGATCATTGGGGTGTATGCGGTAGCGGTTTCATTTATTGTAAAGGGTGGTTACAATCCTTTTATTTACTTCAACTTCTGACAAGGAGATTTTTGTATGGGAACCCGGAAATCTGCGCGGCTGGCGGCTGTCTGTATTGGTGCGGCTACATTTGTGGCGGCTGTTCCCGTGCTGTGTGCCGAGCTTCAACAGGTGGGCAGCCAAGAAGCCGCAGACATGGAAGATGCCTTTGAAACAACAGCACAGCAGACAATTCCGGGTTACCACAATGTAATTGAGCTGAATACGCTGTTCCAGATGGCACTAGGCAAAAATGTCATTGAGGACGCTGCCGATGACAAGGTCGTCCGGCTAAAAAATGGAATGTTGACATTTGTCTGCGATCCAGCCGATGTAACAGACTCAATAAATGGTATTCTGAACCTGAAAAAAGTCTGCGACGAAAATGATACGCAGTTGCTTTACATTCAAGCGCCGCAAAAAATCAGCAAGTTTGACCCGGAACTTCCCGCCGGTGTACAGGATTATGGCAATGAAATTGCCGATAGTTTTTTGCAGGGTATAGACGGAAAAATTCCCTATATTGACCTACGCGAGAAAATCTATGATGCTGGAATCAACCAGTATGACTTGTTTTTCAAAACAGATCACCACTGGACCCCGGAGGGGGCGTTCTGGTGCTGGGGCAAGGTAGCGCAAACATTGAAAAGCGACTATGGCTTTGCCTTTGATGACAAGATCACAAACATGGACAGCTACACGGTAAAGACATACCCGGATTGGTTTCTGGGCAGTCAGGGCAAGCGTGTCGGTACTGTATATGCGGGTGTGGATGATTTCTCCGTCATAACGCCGAATTATGAAACGAATTTTGATTTCACGGTTCCCGATAAGGACATCGAACGCCACGGCAGCTATGCGGACACCCTGCTCGTCAAGGACGCCTACGAGACAAAGGATTATTACAACGGTAACCCGTATGCTGCATACATCGGCGGGGACTACGCGCTGAACCATATCGTGAACAAGCTGGCACCGAACGACAAGAAGGTCCTGCTTGTGCGGGATAGCTTTGCATGTGCATTCACGCCGTTCCTGGCGCAGTCCTGCGCGCAGCTAGACACGATCGATATGCGGGCGTTCCAAGGGACGATTGCCCAGTATATTGTGGAATCAAAACCGGATATTGTACTGTTTCTGTATAATACCTCGGCCCTGCCCGGTGCAGCAAACTTTCAGTAAAGAACGATAGGAAAAAATCCGAGGGAGACAATACTATGGCAACTACCCTTATCCACAACGGCCTCATCCATGACGCTGTCCACTGCGAGGCCTATGTCGCGGATATTCTGCTGGCTGACGGTAAGATTGCCGCTATCGGCGGCGGGCTGACTGCCCCGGCGGACGCTGCTGTGTTTGACGCCGATGGGTTAGAGGTTTATCCCGGCTTTGTGGACGCGCATACCCATATCGGTCTCGACGGCTACGGCATCGGGTACGAGGGCTGCGACTACAACGAGATGAACGACATCTGGACGCCGCAGCTGCGCGCCATCGACGGCATCAACCCGCGCGACCCCTCGCTGGCCGACGCGCGTAAGGCGGGCGTGACCTGCGTCTGCACCGGCCCGGGCAGCGCCAACGTGCTGGGCGGCACCTTCCTGGCAATGAAAACCGTCGGCGAGCGCGTGGACAACATGATCGTCCGCGATCCCGTTGCCATGAAGTGCGCCTTTGGCGAGAATCCCAAGCGCTGCTACCGTGACAAGTGCGACTCCACCCGCATGTCCACGGCGGCGTTTCTGCGCGGTGCACTGATGCAGGCGCGGGACTACGGCGCACGCAAGCAGGCGGCCAACGGTGACGTGACCAAAATGCCCGCCTACAACCAGAAGCTCGAGGCCCTGCTGCCGGTGCTGGCGCGGGAGATCCCCTTAAAGGCCCACGCCCACCAGGCCAACGACATCTTTACGGCGCTGCGCATTGCGCGGGAGTTCGATCTGCGCCTGACGCTGGAGCACGTGACCGAGGGACATCTCATTGCGGACGAGCTGGCAAAAGAAAAGGACGTGCCGATGGCTGTCGGCCCGAGCCTGACGTTTGCCAGCAAGTTTGAGCTGCAGAACAAATCCTGGAAAACCCCCGGCGTGCTGGCCAACGCAGGCTGCCACGTGTCCATCATCACCGACAACTCGGTCATTCCGCAGCAGTATCTGCCGCTCTGCGCAGGCATGGCGGTCAAGGCCGGCATGGACCCGTTCGACGCGCTGAAGGCCATCACCATCAACCCGGCGGAGCACATCGGCGTAGCCGACCGCGTCGGCTCGCTGGAGGTGGGCAAGGATGCCGACCTCGTCATCACCGCAGGCAGCCCCTTTGAGGTGCTGACCGAGGTGAAGGCAGTCTTTATTGACGGGGCGCAGGTTGCGGAATAACACCCCTTGCAAAATGATTTTCCTTGTGCTATAATATCCCCATACGGCAAAGGCGCCGTCTGATAGCATTGCTATCGGACGGCGCCTTTTTATTTTGATACAGAGCCGATTGGAGTGTAAAGAATATGGAAAAGATTCCCCGCCACGTGGACATTGACTACAGCAAGTACGCACCGGACATCCCGGAGGACCGGCTCGAAGCCTACTACGGCCTGCCCAAGCATGTGCAGTTCTGCAAGGAATGCGTCATGAGCAACCAGAAGCCCAACTCCTGCTATGAGTTTGAGCACACGATCAACTCCATCAAGAAAACGATGGTCATTCAGGAGGACGGCGTCTGTGATGCCTGCCATGCCTGCCACAACAAGGCCAATGGCCATATTGACTGGGCCCTGCGTGAGAAGGAGCTGCGCGAGCTCTGCGACCAGTACCGCAAGAACGACGGCAGTTATGACTGCCTTGTGCCCGGCTCCGGCGGCAAGGACAGCTTCTACGCCGCGCACCTGCTGAAATATAAGTACGGTATGCACCCGCTGACCGTCACCTGGGCCCCGCACATCTACACGCCCTGGGGCTGGGAGAACATGCAGGCGTGGATCCACGCGGGCTTTGACAACTACCTGTGCACCCCCAACGGCATGACCCACCGCCTGCTGACCCGCCTTGCGACGGAGAACCTGTTCCACCCGTTCCAGCCGTTCATTCTGGGCCAGAAGCAGCTGGCGCCCAAGATGGCCGCGAAGTTTGGCATCCCGCTGGTGTTCTACGGCGAGAACGAGGCCGAGTTCGGCAACCCGATTGCCGACAACAACTCTGCCCTGCGCGATGAGCACTTCTTTGCGGTCAACGACTATGACCACATTTATCTGGGCGGTGTCAGCCTGCGCCAGCTGGAGGAGGACTACAAGGTTGATAAGGCCGATTTGGCCATCTACCTGCCGTCCGAAACCTCCAACCTTGAGAAAAACCACATTCAGGTGCGGTATCTGGGCTATTACGAGAAGTGGCATCCGCAGGGCGCGTACTACTACAGCGTCGAGCACGGCGGCTTCCGCCCCGCGCCGGAGCGCACACAGGGCACCTACTCCAAGTACAACTCCATCGATGACAAGATCGACGACTTCTTCTACTACACGACCTACATCAAGTACGGCATTGGCCGCACGACCTACGACGCCGCGCAGGAGATCCGCAACGAGGAGATCACGCTGGACGAGGGCAAGGCGCTCTGCAAGAAGTTTGACGGCGAGTACCCGGACCGTTTTGAAAAGGAAATCTTCAAATATCTGTCGCTGGACCGCCAGCACTTCCCCTGGGCCAGCCAGCTGTTTGAGCAGCCCAGGATGGACCGCGACTACTTTATGGACCTGGCGGACCGCTTCCGCTCCCCCCACATCTGGAAGTGGGAGGACAATATGTGGAAGCTCCGCCACACCCCCTACGAGGGCGACAGCGAGGTACTGTGGGGCGACCCGAGGGGAACGCACCACGAAATTTGAGCGAAAACGCTTCCCACTTGGGGGAAGCTGTCCGCGAAGCGGACTGATGAGGGGTGGACTTTCCGCGGCAACCCGTTTGCGGGCAATCGCGGCATACGCGCCCCTCATCCGGCCTTGCTTCGCGCGGCCGCCTTCCTCCACAGGGGAAGGCTTTAGAAAGGTTCAGCTATGAGCAAAAAAATACGACTTATCGCAAGATTGGACGTCAAGGACACCAACCTTGTCAAGGGAATCCAGCTCGAGGGACTGCGCAAGCTGGGCGACCCGAATGCGTTTGCCAAAGAATATTATGAGGCCGGGATAGACGAGCTGCTTTATATCGACATCGTCGCCAGCCTGTACAACCGCAATAATCTAAGTGATATTGTGCGCAAAACCGTGGACGACGTTTATATCCCGGTCTGCGTCGGCGGCGGGCTGCGCAGCGTTGAGGATGTGCGCCACATCCTGTCGATGGGTGCGGACAAGGCGGCCATCAACACGGCGGCCATCAAGCGCCCCGAGCTTATCACCGAGGTGGCCGAGGCGTTCGGCAGCCAGTGCATGGTGCTGTCGATTCAGGCCAAGCGCAGCCGCACCTGGCCCGGCAAGTGGGAAGCCTACTACGACAATGGCCGCGCCCACTCCGGCTATGACGTCGTCGAGTGGGCCAAGCGCGGCGTGGCGCTGGGCGCGGGCGAAATTCTGCTGACCAGCGTTGACAACGAGGGGTTACAGCAGGGTATGGACCTTGAATTGATCGAGGCCGTGACGAAAGCCGTGAACGTGCCGGTCATCTGCGGCGGCGGTGTCGGCTGCGGCGACGACATTGTGGACGCTGCCAACGCGGGCGCGGACGCCGTGGCCTGTGCCGCTGTGCTGCATTACAAAAAAGAAACCGTGACGGAACTGAAAGAGGACATCCGCGCGGGCGGGGTGGAGGTGCGCCAGGTATGAAGGTAACAGTGATTGACTACGGCCTGTCCAACCTGTTGAGCGTCCGCCATGCGTTTGCCCACTTTGGGGCCGAAACGTTGCTGACCAGTGACCCGGCGGACGTGCTGGCCGCGGAAAAGCTGGTGCTGCCGGGCGTCGGCGCGTTCAAGGACGGCATGGACGGTCTGGCACGGCTGGGGCTGATCGAGCCGATTCGCCAGAAGGCCGCCACCGGTACACCGCTGCTGGGCATCTGCTTAGGAATGCAGATGCTGTTTGACGAGTCGGAGGAGTTCGGCCTGCACAAGGGCCTTGGGCTTATTCCGGGCCGTGTGGTAAAGATCCCCGACACGGACGCGGACGGCCATCCGCAGAAGGTGCCGCACATCAGCTGGGACCCGCTCTACCCCGGCGGCGGGCGCACGGATTTTTCCGGCACGGCGCTGGCCGCGCTCAAGCCCGGCGAGGAGTGCTATTTTATCCACAGCTACGAGGCCAAGCCCGTCCGTGATGAGGACCGCCTGGCCGACACCGTCTACGGCGGGCGCGAGATCTGCGCCGCCGCCAGCCACGGCAGCGTCCTCGGCTGCCAGTTCCACCCGGAAAAATCCGGGGCGGTCGGACTGAAAATTATTGAGGAGTTTTTGAAATGACCGAGCGGTAGGGGCCGGACATGTCCGGCCCGGGGCTTTGCCATAAAAGTCGGCTTGCCGTACAGTTGCGGGCCGGGCATGCCCGGCCCCTACATAGCAATTATTTACAACGCCCTGTGCGATTCCGCACAGGGCGTTGCTTTTTCCCCCGCAATAGGCTATAATGTACCTTGTATAAATGTGCAAAGGGGAATTGCTATGTCCTGTGACTTGCTCGTCGGCTCCACCGGGTTTGTGGGGGGCAACCTGCTGGCCAAACATACCTTCGCCGCGGAATGCCACAGCAGTGACATAACTGCGCAGTACGGCACCCGCCCGGACCTCTGTGTCTACGCGGGCGTGCCGGCGGCCATGTTCCTGGCCAACGCCGACCCGGAGGCTGACCTTGCCGTCATGCGCGCCGCGCGGGAGAATATCCGCCAAATCGCGCCCAAAAGACTTGTCCTGATTTCCAGCATTGCCGTGCTGGCAGACAGCCGCGGCGTCTATGAGGACAGCCCCGCGCGGGACACCGAAGGTCTGCCCGCTTACGGCAAAAACCGTCTGCAATTGGAGCGCTGGGTGCGCGAGGACTTCCCCGACGCGCTCATTGTGCGCCTGCCCGCACTGTACGGCGCCGGCATCAGGAAAAACTTCCTCTTTGACCTGCACACCATCACCCCGGCCATGCTCAGGCCGGAAAAATACAGCGAGCTGGCGGCAAAATCGCCGCTTGTCAAATCAGCCTACACGCTGGCGGACAACGGCTTTTACAAGCTGAACGGCACCGCCGACCCGGCAGCGCTGCGCGCCTTTTTTGCAGCCAACGACTTCAACGCCCTGGCCTTCACCGATGCCCGCAGCCGCTACCAGTTCTATAATTTAGGCCGTCTCTGGTCGGATATGGAGGCTGCCCGCGCCGCTGATTTAAAGCTGCTGCACCTCTGCACGCCGCCGGTCTCTGCTGCCGAGGTCTACACTGCCGTGACCGGCAAAGCGGACTGGCACAATGAACTGCCCAAGCCCCCGTTTGACTACGACCTGCGCAGCCGCCACGCGGCGCTTTTGGGCGGCAGCGGCGATTACCTTTGCACAAAACAGCAAGAATTGGATGATATTACGCGCTTTATGCGCAGTTGGAGGGACTGACCCATGCCGAGCTATCAGCTTGCCATCTCGAACATTGCATGGCAGAAGGACGATGACGAAACCGTATACGCGGCCATGCAGCAGGCGGGCTTCACCGGCCTGGAGCTGGCCCCGACCCGCATTTTCTCCGAAGCACCGTATGAAAACCTGACGAGTGCGCTGCTGTTCGGCGGCTACCTCAAAAACCGCTGGGGCTTCTCGGTGCCCAGTCTGCAAAGCATCTGGTACGGCCAGAAGGGCAATATCTTTGACCCTGCCGACACCGAGCACCTGCTGGACTATACGGCGCAGGCGTTCCAGTTTGCCCACAGCCTGAACTGCCCGTCGCTGGTGTTCGGCTGCCCGAAGAACCGTATGCGCCCGTTGGGGGCCAACGATGCCGCCGCCGAGGCGTTCTTCATGCAGGCGGGCAACCTGGCCGCGCGGTACGGTGTGCATCTGGCGCTGGAGGCCAACCCGCCGATGTACACGAACTACCTGAACGGCACCGCCGACGCCTTTGCGCTCGTCAAGCGGCTGGACAACCCGGGCTTGTCGGTCAATCTGGACCTGTCCACCGTGCTGGCGCAGGGAGAGCACTTGCAGAACTTCATCGATGATATGCAGTATGTCAGCCATGTCCACATCAGTGAGCCGGGTCTGGTCCCGATTGAGCGCCGCCCCGAGCACAAGGAGCTGGCGCTGCTGCTGGGGGCTGTCGGCTACCGCGGCTTCGTCTCCGTCGAGATGGCCCACACCGACGTGGATACGATCCGCCGCACGATGGACTATATCGCGGAGGTGTTCGCATGATCGAGTATGAGCGCACAAACTTGAACGGCGTGCCCGACTACACGGCTGTGGAGTTTGAGGGCCGCCGCCATGACTACTGCCTGCTGATCCCCGTCATCAACGAGGGCGCGCGCATCCTGACCGAGCTGGGCCGCGCCCAGAAGGCGGGCATCGACCAGCTCTGCGACATCGTCATCTGCGACGGCGGCTCTACCGACGGCAGCATGAAGCGGGAGACGCTGGCGCTCTACCACGTCAACACGCTGCTGACGAAAACCGGCCCCGGCAGGCAGGGCGCCCAGCTGCGCATGGGCATGTATTTTGCGTTGGACCGCAATTATAAAGGCATCCTGACCATCGACGGCAACAACAAGGACTCCATCGAGGACGTGCCCGAGTTTATCGCAAAATTGCAGGAGGGCTATGACCTCGTGCAGGGCAGCCGGTTTATCCGCGGCGGCCACGCCATCAACACGCCGCCGGTGCGCTATGCCGCCGTGCGGCTCATCCACGCGCCGCTCGTCAGCCTGGGGGCGCACCAGTGGTTCACCGATACGACCAACGCCTACCGCGCCTACAGCCGCGAGTACCTGACCCACCCGGATGTCCGCCCGCTGCGCGATGTCTTTGGCGGGTATGAGCTGCTGGCGTATTTAAGCATCCGCGCGACGCAGCTGGGCCTGAAGGCCTGCGAGGTCCCCGTGACCCGCGCCTACCCTGCCACCGGCAAGACGCCGACGAAGATCAGCGGCTTCAAGGGCAACAGCGACCTGATGAAGGTCCTGCTGAATGCGCTGGCCGGGAAGTATAATCCGTAAGTTCTATTTTGCAAAGATGCAGGGGCGAGCAGTGCTCGCCCGCGGCACTTGGCGGCAGCCGCAAAGTGCCCGGGTCGATGACGAGCATCGACCCCTACAATGCCGGGGCAGATCCCATATCCGCCCGGCAATCGTCCGAAGGAATGTAAAAAGGGGAAACGCTCTATGACCTACGATAAAATCATCCTCGGCGCGGGGCTGTACGGCCTGTACGCGGCGCAGAAATGCGGCGCGGCGGGGCAGCGCGTCCTTGTGCTGGAGCGCGACCCCGCGCCCTTCATGCGCGCGACCTACATCAACCAGGCCCGTGTCCACATGGGCTACCACTACCCGCGCAGCTACTCCACGGCCATCAAGTCCGCCCACTATTTTGAGCGGTTCTGCAATGATTACGGCTTCTGCCTGCACACCGAGTTTGACCAGGTCTACGCCACCAGTGCGCACTTCTCCTGGACGAACGCGGCGGAATTCCGCCGGTTTTGCGCGGCGGCAGGCATCCGCTGCGACGACGTTGCGCCCGAGCGCTACTTCAACCCGGGTCTCTGCGACGGCGCATTCCTGACCACCGAGTACACCTACGATGCGCAGATACTCAAGCGCTGGTTTCTGGAGCAGCTCGCCGCACTGCCCAACGTTGAGGTACTGTACAGCCACAAGCCGACGGCCATCGAAAAGGTCGGCAGCGCGTGGCGCGTGCAGGCGGGGGACATCACCGCCGAAGCGCCCTACCTGCTCAACGCGACCTATGCGGGCGTCAACGACGTACATGCCATGCTCGGTCTGCCGCCGTTCGGCATTAAGTACGAAAAGTGCGAGATCATTTTGTGCACCGTGGACAAAAGCCTGAAAAACACCGGCATCACGGTCATGGACGGGCCGTTTTTCAGCCTGATGCCCTTCGGCCGGACCGGCCTGCACAGCCTGACGAGTGTGACCTTCACCCCGCATGAGACGAGCTATGACAGCGTCGCGACCTTCCCGTGCCAGCAGGAATGCGGCGGCGTGTGCAAGCCGGGCAGCCTGTACAACTGTAATGAGTGCCCGGCCAAGCCGCAAAGCGCCTGGCCCTACATGAGCCAGCTGGCCCGCAAGTATTTAAAGGAAGAATACGGCTTTGCCTACCACAGCAGCCTGTTCAGCATGAAGCCCATCTTAAAGGCCAGCGAGATCGACGACTCGCGCCCGACGGTGGTCCGCGTGATGAACGACGAGCCGAAGCTCGTCAGCGTGCTGTCCGGCAAGATCAACACGGTATACGACCTGGACGAGGTATTGGATGTATGATGCTTAAAGACAACAATTTTATTTCGGCAGTCGTTTACCTGCACAACGACGGCGCGCGCGCCGTGGAGTTCTGCCGCACGGTGGCCGCAGAGCTGGACGCCAACTTTAAACAATATGAGCTGGTCGTCGTGGACGACGCCTGCACCGACGACACGGTCAAACAGCTGCGCGCCTGGGGCAGGGAGCAGGACGCCCCGCTGACGATTTTGCACATGAGCATCTACCACGGGCTCGAGGACGCCATGAACGCCGGCCTCGATGCCGCCATCGGCGACTATGTCTATGAGTTCGACTCCACCGAGCTCTGCTACGCGCCGACGCTTATTATGCAGGCATACAGGGCGGCGCTGGACGGCAGCGATATTGTGTCGGTCTGCCCGCGCACCGTGCGCGGCGGCAGCAGCCTGTTTTATAAGGTGTTCAACGCCCACTCCCAGAGCGCCTACCGCCTGCGCACCGACGCGTTCCGTCTGGTGACGCGCCGCGCCATCAACCGCGTCCATGCGTCCAGCACGCACCTGCCCTACCGCAAGGCGGCCTACGCGGCCAGCGGCTTACGGATGGTCGATCTGGAATTTGACGGCCAGCTGACCGTTAAGCAGAAGGGCCGGTTCAATCTGGCGCTGGACAGCCTGACGCTCTACACGAACTTCGGCTTCAAGGCCAGCGTGACCGTCACGCTCTGCATGATGGCGCTGGCGCTGGCCGAGCTGATCTATACCCTCGTCATCTTCGCCACCGGCCACCCGGTAGAGGGCTGGACGACGACGATGTTCGTCATCACCGTCGGGTTTGCGGGGCTGTTCGCCGTGCTGACCATCGTCGTCAAGTATCTGTCGCTGCTCTTAAATCTGACGTTCAGGCAGCAGAAATATCTTGTGGAAAGCATTGAGAAGCTGCAAAAATAACGCATGAGGAAGTTACCGATGAAGCATTTTCGCCCGCGGCTGTCCCGCCGCGCTTTCTGGGTGCTCTGCGCCCTGCTGGTCTGCCTGCGTCTGGCGCTGACGGGCTTTCAGCAGGCGTACATCTGGGTGGGCGGTGCGCCGCTGGACGACGAGCTGATGTTCCGCGCGGCCAACCATATCACAGCTGGGCAGTGGCTGGGCGCGTATGATTATCTGACGCTGTCCAAGGCCATGTTCTTCCCGGTATGGCTGGCACTGCTGCACGCGCTGCACCTGCCGTATCTTATCAGCGGCGCGGCGCTCTGGTGCGGGGCGGCGCTGCTGGCGGCGTTTGCGTTTTCAACGCTGTGGCGTAAAAAAGACCCCGCACAGGGCCGCGTGCTGACGCTTGGTCTGTTTGCGGCGCTGGCGTTTCTGCCGTCGAGCTGGGCGGCCTACACGCTGCGCGTCTACCGGGACAACATTTTTCCGGCGCTGTGTCTGTACTTCTTTGCGGGTATGGCGGGCATGGCGCTGCGCGCGGTGTTCACGCCGGAAAAGCCGCTCTGGCCGTGGCTGGCCGCGGCGGGCGCGGGTCTGGCCTGCGGCTATCTGGACCGCGAGGACGCCGGGCTGTTCCTGCTGCCGTTCGCCGCGGCGGCCACCGTCATTGTGGCCGTGGTGCTGGCGGGCAAGCGCCGCTGGAAGGCTCTGGCCGCGCAGGTCATCCCGTATGTCATGCTCGGCGTCGGCGTGTTGACCTTCTGCACCCTCAATTACACACACTACGGCGTGTTTGCGCTGTCCGACTTTTCGGAAGGCTCCTTTGCTGCGGCCATGGGCGCAATGATGCGCGTGGACACCGACAGCACCGCGCCCTACCTCTCCGTGCCCGCCGACGCCCGCGAGAAAATTTACGACGCTGTGCCGGAATTGGAGCCGCTGGCCTACTGGCTGGAGGAGGACGCCCAGCTGCAGAATGATTTCCGCGACCCAAATCTCGACGACTACCGCGCGGGCAGCTTCTATTGGGCCATCCGCCGCGCCGCGCAGTTTGAGGGCATCTACGCCGACGCTAAGACCGCCGACGCCTACTGGCAGACCGTGGCCGATAAGATCAACGCCGCCTGCGACGCGGGTACACTGCCCAGCCGCACCGGCAGGCGCGTGGCGACGAGCCAGCCGATCTCGGCGGCTTACGTCCCTTCGACGCTGGCCGAGACCTGGAACGGCTTTTGGCATGTGCTGGGCCTGCGGGACTGTGCGCCCTATGAGACGCTGCGGTCCATCGGCACCGAGGACGACTTTGCCGCCTGGTCCGGCTACCTGCACTGCGGCTTCAACAGCGCCGCCAACGCGGGGGAGGACACGCCCTACTACAGCCCGTACCAAAAGACGGTTTTTGCCGTCATGCAGGGCTGGACGCGGGTCTGCAGTATTTTGCTTACGGTGGGCGTGCTCTGCGCCGTGCTGTGCCAGCTGGCAGAGCTTTTGCCGCAGCGGCGTCAAAAATGCACGGCACAGACCGTTGTGCCGTGGCTGCTGCTGTTCGGCATCTTCGGCATTGCGCTGCTGCGCTGTGCCATGATCGCCTTTGTCGAGGTGTCCAGCTTCGGCATCGGCACCAGCACAATGTACCTGGCAACGGTGCATCTGCTGTTGGTCCTGTACGCATTTGCCGGGCTGCTTTTGTACGGCAGACCGAGGAAAACTGACAAACGAAGGGAGAACGCATGACAGATCTACTGGTCATCGGCGGCGGCGCGGCGGGCCTGATGGCAGCCGGGGCCGCCTGTGCCCGCGGGCTGACCGTGACCGTGCTGGAGCACAACCCCAAGGGACCGGGCCAAAAGCTGCTTATCACCGGAAAGGGACGCTGCAACGTCACAAGCGACAGCGACGTGCGGGAGTTTCTGCCCTATGTGCGGCATAACGGGCGGTTTTTGTATTCGAGCCTCTATGCCTTCCCGCCGTCGGCGGCCATGGAGCTGTTCGAGTCACTCGGCGTGCCGCTCAAAACCGAGCGCGGGCGGCGGGTATTTCCCCGGAGTGACCGCGCCGCCGACGTGCTGGCCGCGCTGCGCGATTATGCACGCGATGCGGAATTTGTGCGCGGCAGCGCAAAAAAGCTGGTCATCGAGGACGGCGTCTGCAAGGGTGCTGTGACGGACCGCGGCGAGACGCTGCGGGCAGAAAACACGCTGATCGCCACGGGCGGCATCAGCTATCCGGCCACCGGCAGCGACGGCAGCGGCTACAGGCTGGCGCGGCAGGCGGGGCACACGATCATGCCGCCGCAGCCCAGCCTGTGCAGTCTGGTCAGCCCCGACCCGGCCTGCCGCCGAATGATGGGCCTGGCCCTGCGCAACGTTACGCTGACGCTGCTCTGCGACGGCAAGCCGCTGTTTACTGAGCAGGGCGAGGCGCTGTTCACCCACTTCGGCCTGTCCGGGCCGCTCGTCCTGTCGGCCAGCACCTACATTGAGGATATAACGAAGCACCGCTATATCTGTGAGTTTGACTTGAAGCCCGCGCTGGATGAAAAAACGCTCTATGACCGCCTGACCCGCGACTTTGCGGAGCAGGGCAGCCACAGTGCGCAGGGGGCGCTGGCAAAGCTGCTGCCCAACTCGATGCGCCCCGTCGCCGTCGAAAAGTGGGGCATCGACCCCGCCACGAAGGCCGCGCAGATCACGCGGGAGCAGAAGCAGGCGCTCGTTGACCTGTGCAAGCACTGGCAGGTGCCGGTCAGCGCGCTGGGCGATAAAGAGCACGCCGTCATCACTGCCGGCGGCGTCGATGTCCGTGAGGTAGACCCCAAGACGATGGCCAGCAAGCTGTGCGCGGGCCTGTACTTTGCCGGGGAGGTCCTTGACGTGGACGCCCGCACCGGCGGGTATAACCTGCAAATCGCCTGGTCAACCGCCGTGGCGGCAGCCAAGGCGCTGTAACCCCAGCCTTCCCCCGAGGGGGAAGGTGGCCCCGCAGGGCCGGATGAGGGCAGACCTTACGGCAGCCGCACGGGAAGGAGAAACCACCCGGTAGGGGCCGGGCGTGCCCGGCCTGCGGCTCTGCGGCGGTAACCCTCTAACGGGCAGCCCCCGCAAGCTCTCCCCTCATCAGCCGCCTGCGGGCGGCAGCTTCTCCCCCAAAGGGAGAAGCCAAAGACGATTCTATTTAAAGGGATGATAACTATGATTTCCATCGCAATCGACGGCCCGTCCGGGGCCGGTAAATCCAGTCTCGCCAAGGCGCTTGCCAAAGACCTCGGCTATGTCTACGTTGACACCGGTGCCATGTACCGCTCCATCGGCCTGTACGCCGTCCGTGCGGGCGTTGACCCGCATGACGCCGACGCTGTCGCCGCACTGCTGCCGCAGGTCAAGCTCGGCATCCGCCTGATCGACGGTGCGCAGCACATTTATTTAAACGGCGAGGACGTCAGCACGGCCATCCGTGCCGAGGACATCGGCATGGCTGCGTCCGCCGTGGCCGCACACCCCGCGGTGCGCAGCTTCCTGCTGGACACCCAGCGCGGCCTGGCCGAAAGCCAGAACATCCTGATGGATGGCCGCGACATCGGCACCGTTGTGCTGCCCAACGCCACGGTCAAGATCTTCCTGACCGCCAGCGCCGAGGCCCGCGCCCAGCGCCGCGCCAAGGAGCTGGCCGAGAAGGGCCAGCCCGCGGATTTTGCCACCGTGCTGGCCGACATCCGGCAGCGCGACTACCAGGACAGCCACCGCGCCGTGGCCCCGCTCAAACAGGCCGACGACGCCATTCTGGTGGACACAAGCAGCATCGGCCTGCAGGAGAGCTTTGACCTGCTCAAGCGCACAATTCTTGCGCACATCTAAGGGGGCTGACGATGCTTTTATACTGGATTCTGCTGCCCATCGTCTGGGTGCTGGCCCACATTCTGTTCCGGTTCGAGGTCATCGGGCGCGAGAATTTGAAGGCCGTCCGCGATGGGCGCGCCTACGTCATCGCACCGAACCACATTGCCAACCTTGACCCTGTCTTGATCGCTATAACGATATTTGACTGGAAGCGGCTGCGCATTCTGGCCAAGGAGGAGCTGTTCAAAAATCCGCTGGCCGGCTGGTTCCTGCGCTGCATGGGCGCTGTTTCCATCGAACGCGGCAAGGGTGACACCACCACCGTCGAAAAGCTGACGAACGAGTGCAAAAATGGTACGGGCATCATGATCTTTCCAGAGGGGACCCGCACAAAGACCGGCAAGCTGGGCGTGATCAAGAGCGGCGCATTTGTGATCGCTGCCGCCTCGGGTGCGGACATGCTGCCTGTGCGCATCATCTACGGCACCAAGGACGGCAGGCTGCACCTTTTCTGCAAGGTGCGCATCGTCTTTGGCGAGCCGATCCCCGCCGCGGACCTGCAGATCAGGGATCAGAGCCACAAAATGGCGGAGCTGCGCCGTATGAAGAACCGCCTGCGCGACGAGCTGGAGCAGCTGCTGGCCGACAACGCCTTTGCCATGCGCCTTGCCGAAACGGCAGCGGAGGAACCCGCTGCACCGGACGACAAGCCGCAGCTGCCGGAATGACATTCCCCTTGGCCCCCTCTGGGAGGGGGCTCCGCCCGCAGGCGGTAGGGGAGAGAGCTTTGCCGAGGCCAGAAGCTTCGGATAAAGACACGGCTCTCTCCCTCCGGCCCTGCGGGGCCACTGCTCCCCTTCTGGCGCAAGCGCCATCTCCCCCGTTTCGGGGGAGTCTGTCTCGCAGAGGGAGGCAAGGAGTTTACAAAAGGAGCTTATCTATGGAGATCATCCGTGCCAAAACCGCCGGCTTCTGCTTCGGTGTGGACCGCGCGGTCAAGCTGACTTATGATTTATTGGCGCAGGGACGCAAGGTTGCGACCCTCGGCCCATTGATCCACAATGCCCAGGTCGTGGCCGATCTGGAGGCGAAGGGCGCTGTGACCTGCCCGGATATTGACGCCGTGCCCGACGGGTATGAGGTCATCATCCGCAGCCATGGCGTGCCCAGAAGCGTCTATGACAAAATAAGCACACGCAGCCTGGCGTATCACGATGCCACCTGCCCGTTTGTTGCAAAAATCCATAAAATCGCGATGGAAGCGGACAAAAACGGTGCGCTTTTGCTTGTTGCAGGCGACGCCGACCACCCCGAAGTACAGGGAATTGTCGGCCATACAAGCGGTCCTGTGCAGGTTTTTGCCAATCTGGAGGAGCTGCAAAAATTGCTCCCCACGCTTTTGCAACAAGAATCCATCTACGTCGTCGCGCAAACGACATTTCGCGTGGAAAGTTGGGAAAATTGCAAAGCTTTTTTAAAAAAAGAGTGTACAAAAGCCAGAATTTTTGATACAATATGTAATGCAACGTGGGCGAGGCAACAGGAAGCGGAAGACCTCAGCCAAAAATGCGATCACATGGTCGTCATTGGTGGTCATCATTCTTCCAATACCCAAAAGCTGTTACAGGTCGCCGCGCGGCATACCAAGGCCATCAATGTCGAGACTGCTGATGAACTCGACCCTGCATGGCTTGCTGGTGCGGCGCGTGTGGGCGTGACAGCCGGGGCTTCAACGCCTTCGTCTATAATTGAGGAGGTACTTAACAGTATGAGTGAAGAGATCCGTGACGACATGAGCTTCGAGGAGATGCTCAAAGCTACCGAAGCCAATGCAAATGTTTACACCGGAAAGATCGTAAAAGCCAAGGTCATCAGCGTTTCCCCGACGGAGTGCATCGTCGGTGTCGACGGCTCCAAGCACACCGGCATTGTGCCCCTGCGCGAGATGAGCCATGACCCCAACGCCAAGATGGAAGACCTTGTTAAAGAGGGCGACGAGCTGGATCTGGTTGTTGTCAAGACCAACGATCAGGAGGGTGTTGACACCCTGTCCCGCGTCCGTTTTGAGGCCCAGAAGGGCATGAAGGACGTCTCCGAGGCTGCCGAGAACGGCACCGTTATGGAAGGCGACGTCATGGAGGCCAACAAGGGCGGCGTTGTTGTCAACGTCAAGGGCGTCCGCGTCTTTGTTCCCCGTTCTCAGGCCACCATGCGCCGTGACGAGGACTACACCAAGCTGGTTGGCCAGCACGTTCAGCTGGTCATTACCGAGTGCGCAGGCCGCAAGATCGTCGGCTCCATCAACAAGGTCACTGCCGAGGCCAACAAGGCCAAGCGCGAGGAGTTCTGGGCCAATGTTGAGGTCGGCAAGCAGTATAAGGGCGTTGTCAAGAGCCTGACCTCTTACGGCGCTTTCGTTGACGTGGGCGGTGTCGATGGCCTGTGCCACATCAGCGAGCTGAGCTGGAACAACATCAAGCATCCCTCTGAGGTCGTCAAGGTCGGCGACGAGATCGAGGTCTACGTCAAGAGCTACGATCCCGAGAACCAGAAGGTCTCCCTGGGCTACAAGAAGGAAGAGGACAACCCCTGGGTCAAGCTGGAGAATGAGGTTCCCGTCGGCACCGAGTTCACCGCTCCCGTTGTCTCCATCACCAAGTTCGGTGCTTTCGTCCGCATCATGCCGGGCATTGACGGTCTTGTTCATATCAGCGAGATCAGCAATGAGCGCGTGAACAAGGTCTCCGACGTGCTGAAGGTCGGTGACGAGGTCCGCGTTAAGCTGACCGCCGTTGACTTTGACCGCAAGCGCATCAGCCTGTCCATGAAGGCCTGCCTCGACGAGAACGGCGAGGACGCTGAATAATTCTTAGTCATTGCGCAACCGTATGGGGCCTGCCTGTTGTAACAGGCAGGCCCCTTTTTGTACAAGTAACCTGTAGGGGGCGGCGTCCTCGACGCCCCGCGGGCGGGCAGTGCCCGCCCCTACAAACGTAAAACGGGTACATCATGCAAAAACTCAAAGACATCATCCAAAAATACTATGAGGGTCTGGCCTACCTGTTTTTCGGCGGGGTCGCAACGCTGCTGAACCTGGTCGTCTTTGCGGGCTTCCAGGCGGCGTTCGGTACAGACTTTGCCGCGGGCATCGGCAATATTCTGGACAACTGCATCTGCATCCTCTTTGCCTATTGGACAAATCGCACGTTTGTGTTCAAAAGCGCGAACAAGGGCAAGGCGGCCTGGGCGGAGTTCGGGCAGTTTGTCTCCTGCCGCATCGCCACGATGGTCATGGATCAGGTCATCATCTGGCTGGGCGTCAGCCTGCTGGGACCGCATGTCGCGTTTGCCGCGGCCAACGGCAAGCTGTGGGCCATGGGTGTTAAGCTGTTCAGCCAGGTCATCGTTATCGTGTCCAACTACGTTTTCAGCAAATTGTTTATCTTTAAAAAGAAGTAACGCATCATCCGGAAGGAGTATACCATGCTTATTTTTAAAGTGGCAAAATTTGTGCTCAAGCACCCGCTGCTGACCCATGGAGCCAGGCAGCTCGTGCACAAAAAACTACGTCCCCAAAAGGAGGCATCCCCTATGAAACAGAAAGTTCGCGGTCACGCATTCCGTCTGGTGGGGCTGATCCTGGGCATCATCGGTGCCACGGTCAGCATCACCTCCATCGTTTTCGCTGCTCTGGGCCTGCATCAGGCACGCCTGTGCAAACATTGTGAGAAAGGGGAAAATTTCCGGTGAAATACACGAAGGAAGAAATGCTGAGCAAGGTCGACCACACCCTGCTCAAGCCCGAGGCAACCTGGCCCCAGATCCGGACCCTCTGCGATGAGGCTATCGCCAACCACTGCGCGTCGGTCTGCATCAACACCTGCTACGTCAAGCAGGCCGTCGAGTATATGGCGGGCCGCGTGCCGGTCTGCTGTGTCGTCGGCTTCCCCCTTGGCGCTATGGACACCAAAAGCAAGGCATTTGAGGCTAAAACTGCCATTGAGAACGGCGCGTCCGAGGTTGATATGGTCATTAACATCGGCTGGCTGAAGAACAAGCAGTACGACGACGTCCGCAATGACATTGCCGCCGTCAAGGCTGCTGTGGGCGACAAGGTGCTGAAGGTCATCATCGAGACCTGCCTGCTGACCGACGACGAGAAGATCAAGATGTGCGACATCGTGCCCGAGGCCGGTGCCGACTTCATCAAGACATCTACCGGCTTCTCCACCGGCGGTGCGACCTTCCACGACATTGAGCTGTTCGCAAAGCACGTTGCGGGTCGCTGCAAGATCAAGGCTGCGGGCGGCATCTCCACCGTCGAGGACATCGAGAAGTTCCTCGACCTCGGCGCAGACCGCCTCGGCACCTCCCGTGCCGTCAAGCTGCTGACCTCCGGCGAGGCCGGCAGCGGGTATTAAGGGGATGCGGTGTTCCTTCTTTGCAAAGAAGGAACCGAAGAAATTCTAAACCAATAAATGCGGGAGACTGCTTTTCGTCAGCAGTCTCCCGCATTTTGTTTTGTGCAGCGGTAGGGAACGGCGTCCCCGACGTCCCGTCAGTTGGCAGTTGCCCTCCGGGCAGGGTGTAGGGCGGCCAGCCCTCTGGCCGCCGCAAGGGACGTATGGCCTTGTGGTGCGAGTCTGTTTTTAAATGGGTGTGTGGGGGGGGGAGAGAAAAAAACATGACCGCGCCAACAAACTGGAAGTTGTCACTGCGATTTCTCATTAAATAATGCGGTTACTTACTTCGATACTATTTCAACAGTCGGCAACTTGCTCTCCAATCCGATTTCATTCTCTTCCGCAACTCTATAATTAGTAACATCTATTGAGTACATATAATCCGAAATATCTGGATTTTCCTCATCAGCCGGAAGTTCAACTTCAAATGTCTTGAACTCAAACACATAAGGCGTTCCTTCAACAAGTTCTCCCGTCAAATCTTCCTGAACGCAAAGTAAAAATGGTCTGTCCTGAAAGAAGTGAACTACGGCAATCGTTTTGTCCGAAAACGCATAGTCATCCGGCAAGAGTTGCTCAACGGTAGCTGTAAAAGCCCCCGAAAACTGTGCAAAGCACTTTTTGTTTTCGGCCGTTTGTTGCTTTCCATCATTATACCCAGCCTCGTAGCCAGCCGTATAACCTTCTTCGTAGTTCGTATCATGTGTATCTGAACTTTGATCATTATTTCCACAACCAACCAATGAAAGTACCAGCACAAGACAAAGAACTATTGCAATAATCTTTTTCATACTGTTTCCTCCATCAACTTCCGATTTATTGAACTAGGTTAAGTATATCATACTCTCCTGCAAAAGTACACCCCGCGCCCCGGTCATACCCAGCCCCCTGCGCCGCATACCTTTATAAACCATAAAAGGGGGCGTACCTATGCAAGCTTCACCCATCGTACTTACCACCCTCGCCGGGCTGTCCACCGGCCTGGGCGGGCTGCTGGCTGTGCTCTGCCCGCCGTCGGAGCGTCTGCTGGCGGCCAGCGCGGGCTTTGCGGGCGGGGTCATGCTTACGGCGTCGCTGGCCGACCTGATGCCGGAGGCGCTGGCGTTTTACGGGGGCTACCTGCCGCCGCTGGCCTGTGGCGGAGCGGTTGTGTCGCTGCTGGCGCTCGGGATGCTGACCGCGGGTCTGCTGGGGCGGCTCCTGCCCGAGGAAGCTGCACTGGCCGCCCGCTTTGGCAAAAGCGGAGACCCGGCCCGCGCCGCGGCCATGCGCACGGCACTTGTCACGGGGCTGGCGCTGCTGCTGCATAATTTCCCGGAGGGCGTGCTGACCTTCTTTGCGGGCACGGCGGATCCGTCGCTCGGTCTGCGCACCGCCGCGGCCATCGCCCTGCACAATATCCCGGAAGGACTTGCTGTGGCCGTGCCGTTTGCTTACGCAACGCGCCGCCGCACCGCGGGTGTGCTGGCCGCGCTCGTCTCCGGCCTGGCCGAGCCGCTCGGGGCGGTGCTGGCGTGGCTGTTCCTGCGTCGGCTCTTCACGCCGGGCTTTCTGAACGGCACCGTTGTGCTGGCGGCGGGCGTCATGGTCTGGGTGGCACTGGCCCAGCTGCTGCCCGGTGCCCTGCATCCCGCCCACCGCACCGCGGGCATTTTGGGCGCCGCCGTCGGCTGCCTTCTCATGCTGTTAGGCATTGCGGCGCTGCCGTAAATGTGCTATACTATATCTGTATATTTGTGCAAGAAAGGAGCAAGCCACATGTTGAAAAAAATCGCGGCGCTGCTCCTTGTGCCTGTGCTGCTGGCGGGGTGCAGTGCGGCAGGGGATGTCGAGACCCTGCTGCGCGCGCCGCAGCTCTCCGGCGAGAGCGCGGCCCTGCAAAAGGCGCTGAACAACTACCTGGGCGGCAGCGCAACCTTAAAGTATCCCGCCAGCGGTGATTTCCTTTCGCCGTTTGCGTTCGGTGACTGGGACGGCGACGGCACAGACGAGGCCGCCGTCCTCTACACCACCGACACGACCAGCTCCAACGTCTGGTTGGCCGTGCTCGAGCCGACGGGGGAGAGCAGCTGGCGCGTCAGCCGCGTGGTGGAGGGCCTGACCAGCGAGGTGCAGAGCTTTTCCGCCGCGCATCTCCGAGACACGTCGAGCCAGCAGCTGCTGGCAGGGTATGTCTCGCCCCAGGGCGACCAATATCTGGTTGTCTATCAATATGACGGTGATACGTTATCTACGGTCATCAGTAAGAGCTATACCGACATGATCGTCGCGGACTTCACCGGCAAGGGCGACACGCAGGACCTTGTTCTGGCTCTGCCGCCGGACACTGAGCTGGGCGGCGTGACGCTGCAGCTGCTGACCGCCAACGACGGCGAGTTCCGCTCGACCCAGACGCTGAACCTGGGCGAGGGCGTCTACAGCAGCTGCGCGGCCCTGCACGCGGGCACCGGCAGCGACGACGGCATGTACCTGGTCATGGATGCCTGGACCGGCACAAGCAGTCTGGTATCGGACATCATTCTGTATGACGAAGCAACGGGCTTTTTGCAGCCCTACCGCCCCAGCGGCATGAGCGACATCCAGCGCAGCACGCTGCGCTACCACCGCGAGCTGCTGAGCCGCGACCTTGACGACAACGGCACGGTGGACATCCCTGTGGAGATCGACGACGGCGGCACGCTGCAAACGCCGATGGACAAGCGGCTGAGCTTTCTGCTCTGGAAGGATTACACCTCGATGGCGGGCGGCAACAGCAAGTTTGGCGTCTACGACAGCGAGTATAACATTTTTATGGAGCTGCCCGAGTCGATGCACGGCAACATCCTGATCCGCTCCAACCAGAGCGGCACGGGTTGGCTGATCTGCAACGCCGAGGGCACGACGGTCTACTGCGAGATGCGCGTCGTTGACCCCGCGGACAACGCGGCCACCGGCGTCGGCAACTATCTGCGCATTGCAAATATTGGAAGCCAGCAGCTGCAAGCCCGCGTTGTAACGTCGTATTATGGATTGAGCCTGGATTTCATCAGCCAGAACACGGTGCTGCTGGGATCAAATTGATACAGAAAGGGAAATCGGGTTTATGAAACGAGTTTTGGTAGTCGAAGACGAAGCCAGCATCCGCGAAATGGTAGCCCTGAACCTGAAAATGGCCGGCTGGGAGGTCGTCGAGGCCCCCAGTGCCGAGCGCGCACTGGAACTGATGCACAGCGGGGAGCACTGCGACGCGGCACTTTTGGATATTATGCTGCCGGGCATGGACGGCTTGAGTCTCTGCGAGACGATCCGCCGCGGTGACAGCGACATCGGCATTATCATCGTGTCGGCCAAAGGGCAGGAGAGCGACAAAATCCGCGGTCTGTCCATCGGCGCAGACGATTACATTACGAAGCCGTTTTCGGTGTCGGAGCTGATCGCGCGTCTGGAGGCGCTGACCCGCCGCATCCACCGCGGCAGCGGTACCGCCGCCAGGCCCGCCGAGGAGCCGGAGCAGCTGGTCAGCGGCCCGTTTGTGCTGGACGAAAAGAGCCGCATTCTGTACAAGTCCGGCAAGCCCATCGACCTGACGCAGGTCGAGTTCCAAATCATGGAGCTGTTCTTCCGCAATCCGGGTACCGCGCTGGTGCGTGAAAAAATCCTGGAAGGTGTCTGGGGCAAAAATTATTTCGGCGATGTGAAGATCGTTGACGTGAACATCCGCCGCCTGCGCATGAAGATCGAGGACGAGCCCAGCAGCCCGCAGCATATCCTCACGGTTTGGGGGTATGGGTATAGGTGGAATGCGTAAACCGGGAACAGCAGTCCGTAGGGGCCGGGCATGCCCGGCCCTCCACCTTGCCATTACCGCCCATTTATCTTTTGCATCGTAGGGAGGGGTCTTGACCCCTCCGCGGGGCGCCGAGGACGCCGCCCCCTGCATCCTTTGCCGCAAACCTTCCACCAACCGTAGGGGAGAAATTCATCCCTCCCGCGCCGCTTCCGTCATCTCTCACCCTGCCCTCTCACCACCTAGCAAAATCCCACAGGAAAGGAGCTCACCGCCATGCAATCCACCAGCATTATCCGCCGCTGGATACGCGGCAGCCTGCTGATCACGGTGCTGGTGCTCGTGCTGGCGGAGGGACTGTTCCTGTACTACAGCTACAACGACCTCTACGGCGGTGTCGAGCGCGCGGTGGAAAATCGTTTTTCCACCGTCGTGGGCCGCCTGCAGGCCACGGGCACGGCGGGGGACACCGCAACCACCGCCGAAAGCCGCGCCAATGTCCTGCGGCGCGTCGTCGAGCAGTTCGACGAGAAGGACAAGTTTGAATTTATGCTGCTGGACGCACAGGGGGTCATCCTGGCGACCAGCAGCGGTACCATGAACCGCGACCTGACAAACGGCACCGACTATGGCCGTGCGCTGACGTCCGCCAACGGGATCGGGTCGGCTATCTTCACGACACCCCAGGGCGAGAGGGTCATGGCCATTACGATGCTTGTGCCCTACGCGGCGGGCAGTATCGCCGCCATGCGGATAGTCACAAGCCTGACTCTCGTTGACGGCCTGTGGTGGCGCACCGTCGCCATCTGCGTTGGTCTCGGCGTGCTGGTGTTGGCCTTTACGGTGTGGAGCGGCTTGTTTTTTGTACGCTCCATCGTCCGTCCGCTTGGTGAAGTCGAGGCTACCGCCACCAAAATTGCGAAGGGTGACATGAAAGTCCGCCTGCCGGACACCCGCTACGACGACGAGATCGGGCGGCTGTGCAAGACAATCAATCAGATGGCCGAGGATCTTGCCGAGACCGAGCGGTTGAAAAATGAGTTCATCTCATCGGTCAGCCACGAGCTGCGCACGCCGCTGACCTCCATCCGGGGATGGGTCGAGACGATCAGCAATATCGACGACCCAACGAATGAAAACTACCGCCGCGGCCTCTCGATCATCGGCACCGAGACGGACCGCCTTTATACGATGGTCGAGGAGCTGCTCGACTTCTCCCGCCTGCAGAACGGCATCAAGATGAACTGCGAGGTGCTCGACTTCGTCGCCGAGGCCACTGACGCCGCGCTGTTTGTGGAGGCCCGCATCCGTCAGGAGGGGATGCAGCTCGTCTACTCCGAGCCGCCCGAGCCGTACCCGGTCTGGGCCGACCCCGCGCGGCTGCGGCAGGTGTTTGTAAATCTGTTCGATAATGCGATCAAATATTCCGAACCGGGCGGCACGATCTTCCTGACGCTGAGCCGCACGCCGGTCACGGTCAGCGCGTCCATCCGTGACCAGGGCCGCGGCATCGCGCCCGACGACCTGGAAAAGGTCAAGCAGAAGTTTTTCAAGGCGAAAAACTCGGTGCGCGGCTCGGGCATCGGGCTGGCCGTCGTCGATGAGATCGTCGGCACGCTGGGCGGCAAATTTGACATCGCCTCCACCCTTGGCCAGGGCACAACCGTCACCGTCACCCTCCCCGTCTACCACCCCGGGCAGGAGCACCTGCATGACAAGATTTGAAAGGCAACACCGCATAATTCCCGCCTTACGGCTTAAGCGCCGCTCCGGCGGCTGCGGCACGGCATCTGCGTTGCCAAAATGTTCGATAATACACAAAGTATTATCTGCGCTTTTGGCTTAGCAGCTGCCGCACCTCGCTCGCCGTATCGGCACTTAGAATTATGCGGTATTGCCAAAAGGGCTTCCCCCGTGGGAAAAGCTGTCACCGAAGGTGACTGATGAGGGCAGAGTTTGCGTCAGAACTGCTTTGCGCTTTACTGCGCGGGCTTCCCCTCATCCGGCGCTGCGGCGCCACCTACCCCCATGAGGAAAGGCAGAAAATTTAACAAGGAGAACCATATATGTCCAAAGAATTTCGCACCTCCATCGGCGGCCAGGCCCTGATGGAGGGCATTATGATGCGCGGGCCGGAGAAGATCTGCTGCGCCGTGCGCAAGCCGGACGGCACCATCGACCTGACCTATGACACTGTCACCGTCCACTGGTACAACAGGGTCCCGCTGGTGCGCGGCATCTGCAACATGGCCGAAAACCTGTACAAGGGCTACCGGTATTTAATGCACGCCGCCGATATAGCGATGGAGGGCGAAACCGAGCCCGCCGAGTCCAAGCTGGACAAATGGTTCGAGGAACACGCCACCCCCGCTGTGCAGAACGTGCTCATGACCTGCGCCGCCTTCGTCGGTGTTGTGCTGGCGCTGTTCCTGTTTACGTTTTTGCCCACGTTTTTGACCGGCCTCGTCATGAAGATTGTCCCGCTGGGGCGCTGGCCGCGCGTCATCCTAGAAGGTGCGCTGAAAATGGCCATTTTCCTCGGGTACATGTTTCTCTGCACGCGGTTCAAGGACCTGCACCGCGTCTTTGAGTACCACGGTGCCGAGCACAAAACCATCGCCTGTTATGAGGCAGGTCTGCCGCTGACCGTTGAGAACATCCGCAGGCAGAGCCGCTTCCATCCCCGCTGCGGTACCAGCTTTATGATCCTTGTCATCATTATCAGCATCTTTTTGTATGCGGTGTTGCCGTGGACCAGCACGGGAATGCGTATTGTGTACAAGCTCTGCATGTTCCCGCTTTTGGTCGGTATTTCGTATGAAATTCTGAAATGGGCGGGCCGTTCCGACAGTGTGCTGTCCAAGATCGTCTCACAGCCCGGCTTGTGGATGCAGCGCCTGACGACCTTTGAGCCCGACGACTCGATGATCGAGGTCGCCATTGCCGCCGTGACCCCGGTCCTGCCCGAAAAACAGGAGGAAGCCCGCTGGTGAATACTGCTTATCAAAGTCTTTGCGCCCGGCTCATGATGGCCGGTGTGCCCGATGCCCGCTTTGACGCGGTGCAGCTGTACAAATTTGTCACGGGCCGTGACCCGCGCCTGGACAATGGCCCCACCCCCGACGAGGCTTCGAGCCTGCGGGTCCTGGGTGAGCGCCGCGCCGCCCGTGAGCCGCTGCAATACCTGCTGGGCGAGTGGGATTTTATGGACTTTACGCTCAAGGTCGGCCGCGGCGTGCTCTGCCCCCGCGCCGACAGCGAGGTCGTCTGCGAGGCGGCCATCGAGCTGCTGAAGGACGCAGAAGCGCCCATCGTCTACGACCTCTGTGCGGGCACGGGCTGCCTGGGCCTGGGCATTGCCAGGCATCTGCCCGGCGCGGCTGTGACCTGTGTGGAGAAAAGCGCCGACGCCTGGCCCTACCTGACCGCCAATGTGGCGGGGACCGGCGTGCAGGCCGTGCAGGACGACATCCTTACCTATTATAATAGACTGCCCTCCGGCGGGGCCGATCTCATTATCTCGAACCCACCCTACCTGACGGCGGAGGAGATGGCACACCTGATGCCGGAGACGGCCAGAGAGCCTGCCATGGCGCTGGACGGCGGCGCGGACGGCCTCGATTTTTACCGCCTGCTGACCGCGCACTACCGGGACGCGCTGCGCCCGGGCGGCTGGCTGGTGCTGGAGATCGGCTGTGCCCAAGCCGCCGACGTGCTGGCACTGGGGGCGGCTAACGGCTGGGTCAACGGTAGCTGCCGTAAAGACTACGGCAGCAATGACCGGGCTGTTTTGCTGCAAAAACCTGAAAAAAGCTGCTGAAAATCCGATTTATAGGACACAAAACACACAACAAAATGTTGTAATTTGCTCGTAAATCGTATATAATAGGTATAAACGCAAATCATAAGCATACTTGCAGATAAAAGGAGAACCGCAACATGGCAGCAAAAAAAGATACCGCACCCAAAACGGCAGCCCCCGCCGCCGATAAGAAGGCCGCGCTGGAAACCGCGCTGGCGCAGATTGAAAAGCAGTTCGGCAAGGGCGCCGTCATGAAGCTGGGCGCGAACGTCACGATGCAGGTCGACGCGATCCCCACCGGCAGCCTGGGCCTGGATCTGGCGCTCGGCATCGGCGGTGTGCCCCGCGGGCGTATCGTCGAGGTCTACGGCCCCGAATCCTCCGGTAAAACGACGCTGGCACTGCAAATTCTGGCAGAGGCCCAGAAGATGGGCGGCGAGGTCGCCTTCATCGACGTCGAGCACGCCCTCGATCCGACCTATGCCGCCGCGCTGGGCGTTGACATTGACAGTCTGCTGGTCAGCCAGCCCGACACCGGTGAGCAGGCCATGGAGATTTGTGAGGCTCTCGTCCGTTCCGGTGCCATCGACGCGGTTGTCGTCGACTCCGTTGCGGCCATGGTGCCCCGCGCTGAAATCGAGGGCGAGATGGGCGACAGCCACGTTGGTCTGCAGGCCCGTCTGATGAGCCAGGCCCTGCGCAAGCTGACCGGCGTCATCGGCAAGACGAACACCGTCTGCATCTTCATCAACCAGCTGCGCGAGAAGGTCGGCGTCGTCTACGGCAACCCCGAGGTCACCACCGGCGGACGCGCGCTGAAGTACTATTCCAGCGTGCGGATCGACGTGCGCCGCATCGAGGGCCTGAAGGACTCCACCGGCGCGTTCATCGGCAACCGCACCCGCGCCAAAATTGTGAAAAACAAGGTCGCGCCCCCGTTCCGTGAGGCCGAGTTTGATATTATGTTCGGCGAGGGCATCTCGAAGATCGGTGAAATTCTTGACCTTGGCGTCAAGCTGGGCGTCGTCCAGAAGAGCGGCGCATGGTTCAACTACGGCGAGATGCGCCTGGGCCAGGGCCGCGACAACGCCAAGCAGTTCCTGAAAGACCACCCCGAGGTATCCGACGAGATCGAGAAGATCGTCCGCGCGAACTCTGACCGCCTGCTGGCCGCCGGTAAGAAGGGTACCGTCAAGCCGCTGGACCCGAGTGAGGTCATCAAGCCCGCGGCAGCCGCTGAAGCCCCTGCCGCTCCCGCCGCCAAGACGACGGGCAGCGAGGTCGACCTCGATATTATGGTCGATGAATAAGCCATGCCGCGCTTAACGCAAATCAAGGAGACAAAAAAAGGCCGTCTGGCGCTGTTTTTGGACGGAGAGTTTGCCTTCTCGCTGGATGAGGACACCTTCGCCGCTGCCGCCCTGCACCAGGATGACGAGCTGGAGGACTGGCAGATCGAGGAGCTGCGCAAGAAAAGCGAGACCCGCCGCGCGCTGGACAAGGCCATGGATTATTTATCCCTGCGCGACCACGCGGCAGGGGAGCTGTACCAGAAGCTCTGCCGGAAGTTCGACGCCCACAGCGCTGCCTACGCCGTGGCGCGGGCGGGGGAGCTGGGGCTTTTAAACGATGTCTCGTTTGGCCGCCGCCGCGCCGCGGAGCTGCTGCGCAAGCGCAAGTCCCGCCGCGAGATTTTGAACGATCTTTCGGCCAAGGGCATTGACCGCGACACCGCCGCCGATGTGGTGGAGGAGCTGTTTGCCGAGACAGACGACGGCGAAAGCCCCGAGCTGGAGACGGCCCGTGCGCTTGTGCAGCGGCAGTACGCCGCCAAGCTCGCCGCCGGTAAGCGCGACCAGGTCGCCGCCGCCCTCGCCCGCCGCGGATTTTCCCATGCGGTGATACGGGAAGTGCTGTCCGACGACGAATAAAATCCAGCTGCCCTGTAGGGGCCGGGCATGCCCGGCCCTCAGCCTGCCGATTGCATCCCCTTAACGGTTCGCATTGTAGGGAGGGGTCTTAACCCCTCCGCGGCGGCCAGAGGGCTGGCCGCCCTACAATTTTTGGCAAACATCTGCCGCCCTGCGGGGTGTCGGGAAACCGCCCCTATAATCCTGCACAAACCATACAATATTATATTAAAGGACTACCCAATGAAAATTGCCATTATCTCCCTCGGCTGCCCGAAGAACCAGGTCGACGCCGACGTATTCTGCCACGCCCTCATCAAGGACGGCCACACCACCGTGGCTGACCCCGCCGAGGCTGACATTATCATCATCAACACCTGCGGCTTCATCGAGTCCGCCAAGACCGAAGCTATCGAGAATATCCTGATGGCCTGCCAGTACAAGCAGGAAAATCCTGACCTCAAGGTCATTGTGACCGGCTGCCTGGCTGAGCGCTACAAGCAGCAGATCATTCAGGAGATCCCCGAGGTCGATGCCGTTGTCGGCATTGGCTCCAACGCCGCACTGCCCGCCATCGTTCGCCGCGTCTGTGCCGACGGTGCGGGCCAGATCGAGAGCTACGGCCCTAAGAGCGATATGCAGCTCGGCGGTGCGCGCGTTATCTCGACCCCGCGGCACTATGCGTACTTAAAAATTGCCGAGGGCTGCAACAATGGCTGCTATTACTGCGCCATTCCGCTGATCCGCGGTGCGCTGCGCAGCCGTGAAATCAACGACTGCGTCGCCGAGGCCCGCTGGCTGGCGGGCGAGGGTGTGCGCGAGCTGATTCTGGTCGCGCAGGACCCCACCGCCTACGGCGAGGACTGGGGCAGACCCGGCGCCATCTGTGAGCTGCTGGACCGCCTGCAGGAAATCGACGGCATCCGCTGGATTCGTATCCTGTACGCCTATCCGGAACGTATCAGCGATGCATTTATTGCCGCCATGGTCCGCAACACCAAGGTCGTGCCCTATCTCGACCTGCCCATCCAGCACTGTGATGACGCGGTGCTCAAGGCCATGAACCGCCGCGGCGGACGTAAGGAGATCGAGGACGCGATTGCCCGGCTGCGCGCGGCCATCCCCGGCATCACGCTGCGCACGACGCTGATCGCGGGCTTCCCCGGTGAGACCGAGGAGCAGTACGCAGAGCTGTGTGACTTCGTCAAGACCGTCAGGTTTGACCGCCTCGGCTGCTTTGCCTACTCCGCCGAGGAAAACACCGTGGCCGCAAAAATGCCGGACCAGATCGACGAGGAGACGAAGCAGCGCCGCGCCGATCACATCATGGAGCTGCAGGCCGAGGTCAGCGCCGAGCGCGAGGGCGAGAAGATCGGCCATACCTATGAGTGCATTTGCGACGGCGTTGATGACGAGACCGGCATGTACCTGCTGCGCACCAAGGCCGACTGCCCCGAGATCGACGGCAATGTGCTGACCCCCGCGGACACCCCGCTGGAGACCGGCGCATTCTATAAGGTGACCATCACCGATTCCGACACCTACGACCTGTACGGCTACGCGGAAGAAAAGCTGGAGGATTGATGTATGAATCTGCCCAATAAACTTACGATGCTTCGTGTTATCTTGGTGCCTGTCTTTATGGTGTTTGCCGCTTACAGCCGCTACGGCACCGCCGATTTCAACCCCACATTTGCGCTTATTGCCGGGATTATCTTTGCCGTTGCCAGCTTTACCGACTTTTTGGACGGCTATCTGGCGCGCAAAAATAACCTTGTCACCGATTTCGGCAAGTTCATGGACCCGCTGGCGGACAAATGCCTGACCACCGCCGCCTTTATCTATATGGTGGCATGCGGCATCTGCAGCCCCGTGGTGCTGGCGGTCATTCTGTTCCGCGAGTTCGCCGTGGCCGGTGTGCGTATGCTTGCCGCCGAAACCGGCACCGTCATCGCCGCCAACATGTGGGGCAAGGTCAAGACCGTTCTGCAGATGCTGACCGTGCTGTTCTACTACTTTGCCGCCGCGCTGGCAGGCCCCGCCGATGTGATGGCCGTGGGGCTGATTACCCAAATTTTGTGCTGGCTGTGCGGCGCGGCCACCGTGCTTTCGGGCGGCATTTACCTGTGGCAGAACCGCAAGCTGTTCATGCAGGCGAAGTAACAGCCGCCGCGCAGTAGGGGCCGGGCATGCCCGGCCCGCGGCCTTGCCATACATGCCATTTTACATCAGGTGCCGGGCCGGACATGTCCGGCCCCTACAAGGCAACGGACCCAATAAGGAGACCCCAACTTGTCAAAGCTCAATCTCCGTACATTTTTAAAATGCATCTACCGCAGGATGACCCGCCTGGAGCGGGCCGTCCTGTTGCTGCTGTGCATTTTTGCCGTCAAGTTCGTGTTCAGCACGGCGGCGCATTTTGCCGCGCCGCTGCAAGTTGTCGATATGCTCGGCAGCGGGCGGAATCCGGTGGATGTATGGCTGCTGCTGCTCTGCTGCACGGCGGTGCTGGGTACATTCTGCCTGTACCGCCGCGCGGCGCGGGCGATTGGCGCAAAATGCACAAAAGCGGATGCCGTCATTTTAGCAGTCTGCATAGCGGCCAGCGCCGCATTCTATCTGCACGCCATGGTGGGCCGCCAGAGTCTCTACCTGTGGGACAACGCGACTTACTACAATCTGCAGGTGCGGCTGGAATCCAACTTTGCGGACGGCGTCTTTACCGGTGTCGGCTCGACCATCTACAAGACGTGGTTCAACGACTACGCGCCGCTGGTCATCAATCTGCTGGCAGAGCCGTTCTTCATGTTCACGCCGCGCACGGCCAACACGTTTGCGCTGCTCTGCGCGCTGCTGATCCCGTCGCTCGTCTACTACAGTGCATGGCTGCTTCTGACGGTGCTGCGCCGAAAATTGCAGCCAAAGGCCCCGGTGCTGTTCACGGCGCTCTCCATGGCATTCGTCCTGTTGCTGCCGCTTTTGCACATTGCGCTTTACCGCGGTATGCCGGACCTGCTCGGTGTCGCGTTCGCGTTTATGCTGCTGGCGCTCGGCGTCGGGTACGATTTCAGCCAGCCGGCCCCCGCGCGGCTTGTGTCGCTGGCGGCCTTTACGGGTATGCTCATGCTGACCCGCCGCAGCTACATGTTTACCGTTGTGGCGTTCTTTTTGCTGTATGGCGTTTGGGTGTTGGCCCGCGTTGCACGCGCCCGGCAGGTACAGACCGCCCTGCGCTTCGGCAGGTTTGCCGCGGCCTCGCTGGTCTGCGTCGGTGTACCGCTGCTGCCGATGTTTTGGCGCATCGCCAAGGCAGACTACAGTGACCGCTACGCGACCTACCAGACCGGCGGCTTTCTGGCAGAGCTGGCCAACCAGCGTGTCTATCTGGGCTGGCTCGTGTTTGCGATTATGCTGATCGGTATATTATACGGGCTGTATAATGCTAAGGCCCGTGCGCTCGCCGTTCTTGCTGCCGTCGGCGCGGTGCTGACCGTGCTGCTCGTCACCCGTGTGCAGAATATGGACGACCACCAGTCGCTGGCCGTCGCGCCGTTCTACCTGCTGGGCTGCTTCCTCTGTGCGCTGCTCGTCAGCGATCTGCCGTGGGCGTGGCCGCGCCG
>OOCB01000085.1_pt1 | contig 141457 bp, 117 predicted proteins | sample 1671351 | NCBI WGS metagenome assembly OOCB01 (sample SAMN06348148, study PRJEB24527) | human gut metagenome | biome: human gut; feature: ankylosing spondylitis patient; material: feces | host: Homo sapiens | place: China | collected 2015-10 | reverse complement strand
ATTAGCTACCGTTTCCGGTAGTTGTCCCAAACTTGAGGGCAGGTTGCCTACGTGTTACTCACCCGTCCGCCGCTAACCATCAGAGAAGCAAGCTTCTCTTCAAGTCCGCTCGACTTGCATGTATTAGGCATGCCGCCAGCGTTCGTCCTGAGCCAGGATCAAACTCTCCAATAAAGTATTGAAAAGAGCGATAAGCTCATTTTGAATCTGACGAGATTAAAAATCTCATTTGTGCTCCAGCCGATTCAAGCCAAGGCTTGTCTCAAACTTTTGCGTTCATTCTGCAAGCAGAATGTTTACTCACTCGTTGTTCAGTTTTCAAAGATCAAACTTATTTTGTTACCGAATGTTGTTCTCTTCAGCAACTTTTATATCTTATCACATCCGAACCAACTTTGCAAGCTTTTTTTTTTAAGTTTCTTTCGAAGCTTATTTCATTTGCTTGCCGCACCGTGTAAACTGTGTTTTCTTGGCCGGAAATAGAATATACCATGTACAGATATTGAATGCAAGTCTTTTTTTAAGTAATTATATAATCGTTCTGGTTTTTCTACATTTCTACATATATCTCACGTAAAAGGCCTCTCTATAAAAGAAAGGCCTTCTCATCAAGTTACTTTAATATCTATTGTTATCCGATAACCTCTTGGATGTGAAGCTGCCGTTGCTGCATCAGGTTAATGATGGTTCCTTCTACTGACACCATAGGCCGTGTAGGATGATCTCGATCAGAGAATACGATCTCTCCAATTTGGTTATTGCTGAGTTTTACTCGGATGCCATTATGGATCTGGGTCGACCGTTGAACAAATACACTTACGATTGCAGGATCCAATTTCCCAAATGCCTCACTTTGGATCTGTTCTAGGACTAGGTATGGTGATTGTGCCTTGCGGTAGATCTTCTCCAGCGTCATAGCGTGGAAAATATCAGCGATAGCTACAATTTTGGCATAAATATGAATCTGCGTCCCACTAAGCTGCAACGGGTAGCCTGAACCATCCACTTTTTCATGATGCTGCAAAGCTGCAAGTCTGGCTCCCTCATTAATGGCCTTTGCCTGTTTAAGGATCTGATAACCATATTTCGTATGCTGACGAATCTCTTCTTGCTCTGTAGCCGTCAACGTGGATGGTTTATGGAGAATCTGCGGATCTACCTTGTTGTTACCAATATCATGGAACAAGCCTGCAAAAGCCACTTGCATCCAATCCTTGGAGGGGAGATCGATCCATTGAGCCAGTTGATAGGATGTGATCGCACTCAGTACGGCATGGTGATATACATAATCATGTTCTTGCATTACTCGTGGACTGAAGGTAAGCACATTATATTGTTTGAGATGTGCAAACACAGCCTCCAACTGTGTACGTAACTCATAGACCGGTAATTCAGCCGCCAGAGAGGACAGGAAAGAATTTTTCGTTAGTCCGACCATCTTCTCATACTCATCCTGCAAAGACGTTACTACAGGAGCTGTGGTGATGTTCCCTGTCTTCCCTGCCCGTTCACCATTGTTGTCATTCGCAGAACTTCCTGCGGACACAGATGCACCTTTGGTTCCTGTACTACTCGACACCGTTCTTTCTTGTTCAATATCTACCTGTTGAATCATAAAGGCTCTGAGCACTTCCATATCCTTGGGTAAAATGACTTTTCCCTTCTGAAGCAGAACGTTGCCGCGAAGTGTTTGCACATCACTCCCAAGTTTGAGTCCTGGTTTGACTTCTGACAGGGTGATTAATCCCATGTGTATTCCCCTCACTCATCGTTCTTCTATGTTAATACAAACAAGACCATAGTCCCGGTTTTTCATGATATTTTCCATTATATTACTCAGGAATCAGGCTGTACATCCCAGATTCGGAAGAATAAAAGAAGAGATTCCTTTATACAAACAAAAGGGCTCCCGGTGGGAGCCCTCGCAATCTTCTTCCAATCTCAAAGAGATCAGTCTTTATAAAATTCTATTTTATGCTTCCGAACCGGAATCGTCGTCGCCCTCAACTTCATTAACCTCAGCGTCAGAAACGGTGCCTTCTTCCAAGCTTACTTCCGGAGCTTGGGACTCCTCGCCTTCCAAGCCTTCAAGCGACTCATCGTCTGGTTCCTCTTCATTTTTGTCAATTCGGCTGACTGTAGCTACTGAATCCTCGTCACGAATATGAATCAGCTTCACACCCTGCGTGTATCGACCCATAGTGGATATGCCTTCCATGCTCATCCGGATCAACGTACCGCTGGACGTGATAATCATCAGATCCTCTTCGGTTTTAACCATTTTGAGGCTGACTACTGAGCCGTTCTTCTCTGTGACATTAATAGTCTTGATCCCTTTACCGCCACGAGTCTGCATCCGATAATCATTGACAGGTGTACGTTTACCATAACCTTTGGCTGTAACGATCAGAACATCAAGCTCTTTATCAACTACATCCATGCCGATAACAGCATCCTGTTCATCCAATGTAATCCCTTTGACGCCGGTTGCGCTACGTCCCATGGAACGTACATTACCTTCCGAGAATCGAATAGACATTCCGTGAGCTGTACCCATGATGATCTCTTGCAATCCATCGGTCAGCTTAACATCGATCAGAACGTCATCATCACGTAAGGAAATACCGATCAAGCCGCCTTTGCGGATATTGGTGTAATCCTCAAGTGGCGTCTTCTTCACAACCCCTTGGCGGGTAGCAAAGAACAAGTATCTGTCACTTTCGAATTCCTGGACCGGAATTACGGCATTGACCGATTCGCCCTGCTCGATCTGGATCAGGTTGATAATCGGCGTTCCCCGAGCGGTACGTCCAAGCTCTGGAATCTCGTAAGCTTTGAGACGGTACACTTTACCTTTGTCAGTGAAGAACATGAGGTAATTGTGGGAGTTGGTCACAAACAGATGCTCGACAAAGTCGGTATCTTTTGTATCCATACCCACGACCCCACGTCCACCACGTTTCTGGCTGCGGTATGTGGATACCGGCAGACGTTTCACGTAGCCTGTATGAGTAATCGTAATGATAACCTCTTCACGTGGAATCAGGTCCTCATCCAGAATGCTCTCTTCACCTACAGTGATCTCTGTACGACGATCATCGCTGAAGCGGTCGCGGATCTCTTGCAGCTCCGTACTGATAATCTCAAGCACCAGATGCTCATTGGCCAGAATTTCGCGATACTCTCTGATTTTGACCATCAGTTCGTTATATTCATTTTCAATACGTTCGCGTTCCAGACCTGTGAGGCGTTGCAAACGCATATCGAGAATAGCTTGAGCCTGATCATGACTGAGTGAGAAGCGCTCAATCAAACCTTCTCTTGCTGCATCCGCATTACTGGATGAACGAATCAACGTAATAATCTCGTCGATATGATCCAGCGCAATACGTAAACCTTCTAGAATGTGTGCACGAGCTTCAGCCTTTTTCAGTTCAAACTGCGTACGTCTGCGAATAACCTCAATCTGATGCTGCAGGTAGTGATACAACACTTCGCGCAAGTTCAGGATTTTAGGTTCTTTATTTACAATCGCAAGCATGTTAATCCCGAAAGTGGATTGCATCGATGTATGTTTGTACAGGTTGTTCAGGACAACCCCCGGATTCACGTCTCTGCGAAGCTCAATTACAACCCGCATACCATTACGGTCAGACTCATCACGAAGGTCAGTAATACCATCAATCTTTTTATCACGTACCAACTCGGCGATTTTCTCAACAAGTCTCGCCTTGTTCACCTGATAAGGCAATTCTGTAACGATAATTCGTGCCTTGTTGTTGTTCTCTTCGATGTTGGTTTTAGCCCGCATCGTTACTGAACCACGTCCGGTCTGATACGCCTGGCGAATGCCTGAACGGCCCAAAATGTAGCCGGACGTAGGGAAGTCTGGTCCTTGAATGTAATCCATGAGTTCCATGGATGTAATGTCCGGATTTTGAATCATGGCCTGTACACCATCAATGACCTCACCCAGGTTATGAGGAGGAATATTGGTAGCCATACCTACCGCGATCCCGCCGACCCCATTGACAAGCAAGTTAGGAAAACGAGCAGGCAGAACGATTGGCTCATGTTCTTCACCGTCATAGTTTGGTTGGAAATCAATCGTATCCTTGTTGATATCTCTGAGCATTTCCATAGCAATCTTGGACAAACGTGCTTCGGTATAACGCATGGCTGCTGCCATATCACCATCGACCGATCCAAAGTTACCATGTCCATCTACATGCATATAACGCAGGGAGAAATCCTGTGCCATCCGTACCATCGTCTCGTAAACAGCAGAGTCACCGTGTGGGTGATACTTACCGATAACTTCGCCGACGATTCTGGCTGATTTTTTATGTGGTTTATCGGGTGTCATGCCGAGCTCTGACATCGCGTACAGAATACGCCGGTGAACCGGCTTCAATCCATCACGCACGTCAGGTAAGGCACGGCTAACGATGATGCTCATCGCATAATCCATAAACGATTCACGCATCTCGACGCCTATATCCCGATCTGTAATCTGAGAGTTCATTTCTTCCGCCATGCTGGACCTCCTTCTTGTCCTTCAACAAACGTTCCATTCCGTCATGCAAAAAAGTTGATTATATGTGAAAAGCCTAACAAGGCTAAAACCGCGCAAGAACGCTACTCTTTATTATATTACTTTCACAAAAGTTACACAATTAAACGTCCGCTGGGCAATAGCCTTTCTTCCGGGAACTTCTGCGTGTCTGGGGATACGCCCTGCCTTCCTCCCCAATTGCACATACAATGCTAGAAAAACGGCATATGTAATGTGCCTACCGAGGCTAAAGCCATTCCCGTCCTACGATCAAACTGCAAATTGTGCAGCTCATCGCACAAAACGCCATATTTCTCTATTATACCACTGAAATCGTCTCTTGTCCTTTGATTTCTCCGTGTCTGGTCCCTCTTTAGAACTGAACAAAACATGAAAGGACTGATGAATCTTGGGTATCCAACGCGTCTCCAGCAAATGGGCCAAAACAGCCGTGTTACAACGCAGTCGCATTGTGAATGAATATATCCCAGTGACCCGAAAATATAGCCGTCAAACTCTGGAACGAATGACTGAATTATTTGAGTCCAACTATATCAAACCGGACCGTGGCACTTACGGTAATGGCGTTATGCGGGTGAGAACAACCCGTTTATACGAACCTGTTGTTAATTCCGAAGATTCCACCACAGATGCAGAGGTTTCGGAAGAAACCAATGATCGAAACCTGGCTGATGAACCCGAAACAAGTGCTGTTATCTCCAGAGCTACCTATCTCACAACAACATATCATCTCCAATATGGTACAGAGGAGAGATCATTTCATTCTCTGGACGAACTCGAACGAGCACTGAATGATCGCATTCAGGAACGTGATTATATCATTCAACAGGGAATCTCGCTGATGAAGCATGAAAATTTGCCTTTTGACTTGCGTGTGTTAACTCAGAAAAATCTGCAACACAACTGGGAAACAACAGGTGTTCTGGGACGTATTGCTGCCCCAGGCAAAATCATCACTAACATTCATGGTGGTGGGCGATTGGCCACGTTTGAAGAACTCGTACTCCCCCATCTTCACCAGGATGGCTTCAAAAAACTTCGCACTGAGCTGTACCGCTTAGGTATTCATACCGCTGTGCAATTGCAAACATCATTTCCAAGACTCAAAGAGATTGGTATTGATATTGCGCTAGACGAAGCAGGGCGTCCCTGGATTCTTGAAGTCAACACACTGCCAGGCATTTATGCCTTTGGCTTATTACCGGACAAGGAGGCGTACCGGAAGATCAAACGTTATGCGATTGCGTACGGTCGTTTGCCCTCCAAAAAGGGTAAGAGCTCCCGGCCATCCCCTAAAGCACAGGCTTCATCTGCCAAAAAACGTGTACGCAGATAACAAAGGGATATGGAGATCTAAGTATACGCCTTCCCAGTTCCATACCTTCCCTAATATAAAAAAGGCGCCCTCTCAGGCGCCTCTTCGAATATGTTAAATGTCGAGGTTTTTCACGTATTTTGCATTTTCCTGGATAAAGTCACGACGCGGTTCAACGTTATCCCCCATCAGGGTGTCAAACATGGTATCAGCAAGTATGGCATCATTAATCGATACTTGCATCATGGTCCGGCTCTCCGGATCCATCGTCGTTTCCCACAATTGTCCGGCATTCATCTCGCCAAGACCTTTGTAACGCTGAACGTTGAATTTCGCATTTTCGCCGAGCGTTGCAATAATTTCATCGCGCTCTCTCTCGGAACCGGCATAACGAATCACTTTGTTACGCTCAATCTTGAACAATGGCGGTTGTGCAATATATACATAACCTGCCTCAATGATTTTACGCATGTACCGATACAGGAATGTCAGCAATAGTGTTCGGATATGAGCACCATCAACGTCGGCATCGGTCATCAAAATGATTTTGTGATAGCGTGCTTTGGCAATATCGAAGTCATCACCAATACCGGTACCCATTGCCGTAATAATTGCTCTAATCTCCGCATTACCCAATATCCGGTCGAGACGAGCTTTTTCCACGTTCAAAATCTTACCACGCAGTGGCAAAATCGCTTGGAAATGACGATCCCGACCTTGCTTTGCTGATCCGCCTGCAGAGTCACCTTCGACGATGTACAATTCGCTGATTGAAGCATCCTTGGATGAACAGTCTGCCAGTTTACCTGGAAGTGAGCTTACTTCGAGTGCACCTTTACGACGTGTCAGTTCACGGGCTTTACGGGCAGCTTCACGCGCACGTGCTGCTTGTAGCCCTTTTTCCAAAATGCGACGGGATACGGAAGGATTCTCTTCCAGAAACTCCTGAAGTTTCTCGGCAAACAAGGATTCGACAATACCACGCACTTCGCTGTTGCCCAGCTTGGTCTTCGTCTGTCCTTCAAATTGTGGTTCCGGAATCTTGACCGAAATAATGGCCGTCAAACCTTCACGCACGTCATCCCCGGAAAGGTTCCCCGTGCTGTCCTTGATTACCCCCGCCTTACGGGCGTAGTCATTGATAATCCGCGTAAGGGCACTCTTGAAACCTGATTCATGCGTTCCGCCCTCATGCGTGTTGATATTGTTCGCGAAGGAATAGATATTCTCGGTGTAGTTGTCATTGTATTGCAGGGCAACTTCCACCTGGATGTTATCTCTGGAACCTTCGACGTAAATTGGATTCTCATGCAGGACTTCGCGCTTCTGGTTCAGGTAGGAGACGTATTCGATAATGCCGCCTTCGTACATGAACGAGTTGGTTGCACCTGTACGCTCATCCGTCAATGTAAGACCGATGCCCTTGTTCAGGAATGCCAGCTCACGAATCCGGGCAAGCAAGATGTCATATTCGAACACTCTTGTTTCCGTGAAAATTTCAGGATCTGGATGGAATCTAACCGTTGTTCCTGTTTCGTCGGTTGTACCGATCACTTTCAGGTCATACTGTGGAGCTCCACGGCGATATTCCTGTTGATAGATATGTCCCTCACGTTTAACCGTTACAACCACTTTTTCAGAGAGTGCATTCACAACGGACACACCAACACCATGCAAACCACCGGATACTTTATATCCGCCGCCGCCAAATTTTCCCCCTGCATGGAGGACAGTCATAACTACCTCAAGTGCAGGACGTTTCATTTTGGTATGTTCGCCGACAGGAATACCCCGTCCGTTATCGACTACAGTTACGCTATTGTCTTCATGGATACTGACCTCAATGTGGTCGCAGTAACCTGCAAGCGCTTCGTCAATACTGTTGTCCACTACTTCCCAGACCAGATGATGCAGGCCCTTGGAACTGGTGGAACCGATATACATGCCCGGACGCTTCCGTACGGCTTCCAATCCTTCAAGGACCTGAATTTCATTCGCATCATATGACGGTTGATTCATAGACATGCCTTTCACCTACTTCTATAGATTCAATATCGTAAATATGCGTTAACTAATTTTATGCCACACAACGCTAGAGATCCGGAAAAATGTGAGCCCGCTTTTTCAGCGTGGCTGAGGAAATAGGCGAGTAGTACACAATGTTTTTGGTCACCACAATGGACTTGGCTTCCTCTTCGCCGATGTGTTCCACTGTTTTTTCCTGCTCGGCATGCGTGACATACTGCTTGGAGATCTTTGAGGATTTTTCAATCGATATATCAAAAATAGCGACCAATTCGGAAGAACGGATGATCTTCTCACCGCCCAGATGAATGTACATAAGCCCCTCACTCCTTAGCGTTCAACCTGTCCGGCATGAACGTGATAAATACTGGCATCTTTGAGCTTGTCAACGTTCAGGCTCTCGATCCCCGTAGCCGTAATAAAGGTTTGCACCTTGCTCTGGAACGTTTCGATCAGCTGCGTCTGGCGAAAAGGGTCCAGCTCGGACAGAACATCATCCAGCAACAGAACTGGATATTCTCCGATTTCTTCATGAATCAGTTCAATTTCCGCAAGTTTAAGGGACAACGCCGTTGTGCGCTGTTGCCCCTGCGAGCCATATGTTTGTACTTCCCGATCGTTAATGAAAAAGGACAGGTCATCCCGATGTGGCCCACTAAGGGTTGTGCCTCGGCGAATCTCCTGCTCTTTCATTTGTGATAATTTTATCATAAATTGGTCCATTAAGACAGCTTCATCTTCCTCAGCGGCTTCGCTGAAGGAAGGAAGGTAGGCCAGCCGCAAGACTTCTCCGCCTCCGGTGATCCCCTGATGAATCGTTTCTGCCCACTTTTGTAGTTTCTTTATGAATTGTTTCCTTTTTTTGACGATTTTAACACCATGCTCGACCAGTTGTTCGTTCCACACCTCAAGCATGGTCTGGGCCGATGCCCCTTTTCCCCATAACTGCTTAAGCAAATTGTTTCGTTGGACGAGCACTTTTTGGTATTGCTGCAGGTGATACAGGTAACCTGGTGCAACCTGTCCAATCTCCATGTCAAGAAACCGGCGGCGGACCCCCGGTGTGCCTTTTACAATCTCCAGATCCTCCGGCGCAAACATCACAACATTGAGCGCTCCGACAAAATCACTTAACTTGCGCTGCTCCAGGCCGTTAATCTTTGCTTTTTTGCCTTGTTGCGACAAAGATAGTTCAAGCTTGACCGATCCGTACTTTTTGTCGACCTCTGCTGCAAGTCTGGCACGTTCCTCACCGAAACGGATTAACTCCTTGTCACGGGATGTACGGTGGCTCTTGGTGAGTGCAAGTACAAAAATCGCCTCTGCAAGATTGGTCTTGCCTTGGGCATTTTGCCCGATCAACAAGTTTACGGGACCAAAAGAATCCAGTCTCAGATGTTCATAATTGCGGAAATTCTGCAGATCAATGCTGTTCACAAACACGCGGTAACCTCCCTTTTATCCCGTCCGTCAGGAGGCAGCAGGATCGAACTGGTCTTCTTATTCTGCAGCAACTTCGAATGTGCCTTCTCCGTCCACTTCAACGATATCCCCAGGGTATAACTTACGTCCCCGGCGTTCCTCAGGCTCTTTATTCACACGTACAAGTCCTTCCTGAAGCAGAGCTTTGGCCATACCTCCAGTTGGGATGCAATCAGCCAGTTTCAAAAATTGATCAAGCTTAATATATTCCGTACGAATCGTAACTTGGTTCACTATGATCTTCCTTTCGTTAGTTGGTCGTCCGATATGGCAATATCACGTAAAGGCTGTGACTGTCATCCAGCGGTTTCAAGATGATTGGACTCATGACTCCTGTAAAAGCGATCATCAGTTGCTCACTTTCAACAACTTTCAGCACATCCAGCATGTATTTGGAGTTGAACGAGATTTTTAACGGATCTCCTGTAAACTCGGCAGGTTCGATTTCTTCTCTTACTTTACCTAGCTCGGAAGAGCTTGAAGAAATTTCAACGGATCCTGAATCCATCGTTTGCATACGCACGATGTTTGTTTTCTCTTCACGCGACAGCAAATAAGCCCGGTCAATGGATTCACTTAATTTTTTTGTATCTAAAACAAGTTCTGTTTTGTATGACGTTGGAATAATTCTAGAAGTATCCGGATATGTTCCGTCCAAAATACGGGAGTAGAACAATACACGGTCGATTTTGAACAGAACCTGGTTATCTGCAACAACGATATCCACAAGGGTATTTTGATCCGGAACAATTTTGCTGAGCTCGTTCAGCGTTTTACCGGAAATGACCACGTTGTTGAAGCGGATACCCTCTGCATTATCCAGCATTGCTGATCGAGTAGCAAGACGGTGACGGTCTGTTGCCACAAATTTCAATTCGTTGTCACCCAAACTCCAGAGTACACCTGTCAGGATTGGAGTAGTCTCATGTGTGGAAATGGAGAAGACCGTTTGTTTGATCATATTTTTCAGCAAATCTCCTGGAATGGAGACGGTTTGGTTTTCTTCGATGCTTGGCAGTACCGGGAATTCTTCCGGATCCAGACCTACCAGTTGAATTTCGGTAGCACCTGCGGAGATAAAGGTGTTGAAGTTCTCTTTGACTTCCATGTGCACTTCCTGTGATGGCAGCTTTTTGATGATCTCCACAAAAAACTTGGCTGGCAAAACTACACTGCCGGGTTGATCTACCTGAACTACGCTTTTATCTCCATCTTCAAGCGGGATGAAGGATTGAATGGATATATCGGTGTCACTTGCTGTCAACGTTACACCTTGATGATTCACGTCGAATTTAATACCGCTCAGAATCGGAATCGTCGTACGGCTCGAGATCGCTTTGGATACTTGCTGTATGGAATCGTTTAAGTAGTTTTTCATTATGCTGATTTTCATGGTTTCACTCCTAGCTGTTTTTTTGGGTGTTGGGGTGTTAAAAGGTGTTTTTCAAAGGCCGAAGGCTAAGCTCCGAAATGGCTATTTTGGAGATGATATCTTTAAGATCTTTTTAGTAATAATAGTAATAGGGGCACTGAATATGTGGATAAGTGGGTATAAACCCGTACACCCAAGCCTATCCACATGTGTATACGTTGTGCATAGGCTTGGGACTTGTTCAGGTTGGATTCTTTATTTTTTCGGTTAAGTTGTTGATAACTTTATAGAGATCCTGATCGTTTTTAATCGCTTGGGAGATTTTTTCGTGAGCATGTATGACAGTGGTGTGATCTCGTCCTCCGAATGCTTCCCCAATTTTGGGCAGAGAAAAGTCTGTCAGTTCACGAGAGAGATACATGGCAATCTGTCTTGGAAAAGCAACTGCCTTGGTCCGTTTCCGTGCTTTGAAATCTTCAAGCTTAAGGCTATAATACTCGCCGACCTTTTGTTGGATGTCATGAATAGTGATCATTTTGGGACGACTGGAAGGAATAATATCCTTCAGTGCTTCAGCTGCCAGATGAGTGGTTACATCTTGATTAGTCAGTGAAGAATAAGCAACGACCCGAATCAGGGCGCCCTCCAGTTCACGGATGTTGGTGTCAATCTGGTTGGCAATGTACATCATCGCTTCATTCGGAATATCCAGGTTTTCCGCACGTGCCTTTTTCCGCAAAATTGCGATCCTTGTCTCCAAATCTGGAGGCTGGATATCCGTGATTAACCCCCATTCAAAGCGAGAACGAAGCCGTTCTTCCAATGTCGGAATTTCCTTCGGTGGTCTGTCGCTGGAGATGATAATCTGCTTCCGTTCCTCATGCAGCGCATTAAACGTATGGAAAAATTCCTCTTGTGTTGATTCTTTTCCCGCCAAGAACTGAATATCATCAATGAGCAAAATGTCGACGCTCCGGTATTTGTTACGGAAGCTCTCCCCGCGGTTGTCACGGATCGAGTTAATGAATTCGTTCGTGAATTTCTCAGACGACAAATAAACGACTTTGCTGCCCGGATCATGCTCCAGAACATAATGTCCGATCGCATGCATCAAGTGAGTTTTACCGAGACCTACTCCTCCATACAGAAAGAGAGGATTGTAAGCTTTGGCGGGCGCTTCAGCGACCGCCAGCGATGCGGCATGGGCAAAACGGTTGCCCGGCCCGATGACAAATGTATCGAACGTATATTTCGGATTCAGCATGCTGAGTACGGCTTCTTCCTGTACAACTGTAGGCGTTGGCGCCGGCAGTTGCGGGTCCGGTTCAGCAGGCTTGTTCTCTTCGATGACAAATTTCACATCGACTTGCTTGCCAAGCAACTCGTATACCGTCGAGCCAACCAATTTGGTGTAACGGCTCTCCAGCCATTCGACGGCAAACGTGGTTGGTGCGGAAATGACGATTGAACGGTCATTCAGCTTGGTGGCTTTGGTTGCTTTGAACCAGGTGTCAAAGCTGGGTTTGCTGAGTTTGTTTTGTATGATTGATAAAATTTGCTGCCATAAATCAGAAGTATGGCTGTCCACAGACTGTCACTCCTTTTACATGTTCCAAGTGTGGCTTAAGCCATGATGCAGTGTCGAAATACGAGATATATTGTTGAATTTATCCCCAAACCCCCGCAGGTCGAAAACAAAAAAAGTATGAACAACGGAAAATTGTTCACAACTTTATCCACAGGCTGTTGATAATATTATGGGTCAGATCACATATTCACATCCAAAAGTAATACAATCATAGCAAAAGAAACCCCGCATTTCAACGTATCGCGTGATTTTATCCACAAATTCAATAACTTGTGTATAATTTTTAGTCACAACACAATATATTGTTTATAAACTGTTTAACTTTCGACAGAATGACCCAAAAACCCAAAATGTTTTATACACAGGTTATCCGTCAAATGATGCCAAATTGTGTGTAAAAGTATTCTTCGTTTGTGAATAACCTGTCTGTGGATAACCGTGAAGTGAAAACAAAGCATGATTGAGATCGGAAAAAGAGTGACCTCTCACCCTCGTGTTTTTCTTGCCAATGGGGCGATGGTGAAAGCGACGAATTCAGTATCTGGATGGGAGACGGAGAGGGGGAGTAAACTCATGCTTTTAATTGAACAAGATCAGTGGTGTATTTTCTGAGTAGATGGTAATTCTGTGATGACAATGTATAAAAATAATGGACATAGATGACTTCATTTTGAGACATATGGAATGAGAATTATCAGGATAAGAGGTAAGCTGATGCTCGAATATGGAGGTTGAAGTGTATGAATGTATAATATGAAATCAAAGGATAGATTATGCGTGTATAGCAAAAGAGGGTGTCCTCTAAAACCGATTTTTGGTTTTAGAGGACACCCTCTTTTTTAATGCAGAGACGAAGTATGGATGGATGATTTAGAGACGGGGAAGGGACATCTTACGCTGGAATTCAGCGATATCTGCGTATTCCTCTTCCAGTTTGCGAGAGATCCGAATAAAGATGGGCAGCAGCTCTTGGTAGAGTACAGCATTCTCTTTGATAGGGGTATGCCGATGCGTTGTACCGACCATGGAAGAAACGGCATGAAGCGATTGGATCCGCCCTGTAGCGTACAAACCAAGCACGACGGCACCCAAACAGGAACTTTCGAAGCTCTCGGGTACAACCACTTCCTGATTGAAGATATCAGACATCATCTGGCGCCAGAGAGGAGAGCGTGCAAATCCACCTGTGGCTTGAATGGAGGTAGGTTGCCCAATCTGTTCTTCCATGGCGAGCAGTACCGTATATAGGTTGAAAATAACCCCTTCCAGGACAGCACGAATCATATGCTCTTTCTGGTGATGGAGTGTTAAGCCAAAAAAGGAGCCACGGGCATCCGGATTCCATAAAGGGGCACGTTCGCCCGAAAGGTACGGATGGAACAGAAGCCCTTCCGATCCCGGCCGGACACGTTCGGCAATTTTGGTCAGTACATCATAGGAATTGATGCCAAGTCGTTTCGCTGTCTCCACTTCAGACGCGGCGAATTCATCCCGCACCCAACGAAACAGCATGCCACCGTTATTCACAGGTCCACCAATGACCCAAAGATTCTCTGTGAGGGCATAACAGAAGGTTCGACCTTTGGGATCGGTAACCGGACGGTCCACGACAGTGCGAATGGCCCCGCTGGTTCCGATGGTTGCTGCGACAACACCAGGTTCAATGGCATTTACGCCGAGATTGGATAAAACCCCATCACTTGCGCCAATAACAAAGGGCGTAGAGGGGGAGAGAGCCATTTTTTCAGCCGATTCGTGATTCATTCCTTCTAATATATGTGTTGTAGGTACAAGCTTCGAGAGATGGTCGGGTGTAATGCCTGTAACCTCAAGGGCCTCTGCGTCCCAGTCCAGTTGTTCCAGATTGAGCAAACCTGTGCAGGAAGCGATGGAATGGTCGACGACATATTGTCCGAATAGACGGAAGAACAGATATTCTTTAATCGAAATAAATTTGGCGGTACTCTCAAAAAGTTCAGGTTCATCGTGGCGCAGCCACATTAATTTGGTCAGCGGTGACATGGGATGGATCGGTGTACCTGTGCGCAGATAGATGCGATGGCCCAATCCATTCTCTTGCAGCTTGGCAGACCAAGCTGCACTTCGATTATCCGCCCAGGTGATGCAACGGGTTAAGGGTTTATTATCCTGTCCCATGGCAATGACACTATGCATAGCCGAGCTGCAGGATACAAACAGGATCTGCTCGGCAGCAACACCACTCTGATCCATGACTCCTCGTACAGAGCGGAGGGCCGCCTGTACAATCTCTTCAGGGTCCTGCTCGGCAACATCGGGTGCCGGGGTATACAAAGGGTATTCCTGCGTTGAGGTACTGATGACGGAGCCCTGCTCGGTAAATAACACGGATTTGGTACTGGTGGTACCAATATCGATCCCAATCATATAGTTGTTCATGTATTTAATCCTTCTTTCTCCAGAAAGCGATAAGATTTTAATTTCTTTCTACTATAGATACTCCATTTATACCACTGTACTCAGGAGCAAAATAAAGATCAGTCCCACTACAGATAATAGTGTTTCCATAACGGTCCACGTTTTCAATGTCTGGGAAACGCTCATATTAAAGAATTCTTTGATCATCCAGAATCCCGCATCGTTTACATGAGACAAGATGAGTGACCCCGCACCTGTGGCGAGTACAACCAGCTCAATATTGGCCCCTGGTGTGAGTGCAAGCACTGGAGCGACAATACCGGCGGCTGTTGTCATGGCTACGGTTGCTGAACCGGTAGCTACACGAATGAGCCCAGCGACAAGCCAGGCAAACAGGATCACGTTGATGTTGGCATGGGTAGCGACTTCAGCAATCGCGTTACCCACACCACTATTGATCAATACCTGTTTGAAGGCACCGCCTCCACCAATAATGAGAATGATGGTCGCCGTAGGCGCCAGACATTCACTGGTGAAACGGGAAATATCATGTTTGGTGAATCCACGTGCAAAGCCGAGTGAAAAGAGGGCAAATACAACTGAAATGAGCAAAGCAATGATCTCATGACCGATAAATTCACTGAAAACGGTGAAACCGCTCGTGGCATTTGGGTCAATGATGCTTGCTATGGAACCAATCAGCATCAAAATAACCGGCAGCAATATGGTAAACAGGGTAATACCAAACCCAGGCATGTTGCTGTTTGTTTTGGTTGCGAATTGTTCAGCCAGTTCTGCTGGCGGTTCGGTGTGTATTCTTTTTCCAATAAATTTACCAAACAAGGGACCTGCAATAATCGCTGTAGGAATACCAACAATAAGAGAGTACAAAATGGTTTTACCCAGATCCGCGCTGAAGGCTTCAATTGCTATCATTGGCGCTGGATGGGGTGGAACCAAACCGTGTACAGTCGACAGACCTGCCAAAATGGGAATACCAATCTGCAGCAAAGACATGTTGGTTTTACGTGCAACGGTGAAAATGATAGGGATCATCAAAATCACGCCAACTTCGAAGAAAACGGGAATACCCACGATAAATCCAACAATCATCATGGCCCAGTGCACACGTTTCACACCAAACCGATCGACCAATGTAGTTGCAATGCGCTCGGCACCGCCAGATTCGGCCATCATCTTACCAAGCATTGTACCGAGAGCAATAACAATTGCGATGGTTCCAAGTGTGCCGCCAAGTCCCCCGGTAATGGAAGAGATCACATCGGCAGGTTTCATGCCTGTAAGCAAACCGAGCATTAATGCGGACAACAGCAGGGTGATAAAGGGATTCCATTTATACTTGGAGATCAAAACGATCAGAAAAACGATCGCAATTAACGTCCAAACCAATAATGTTGCGTTGTGGGATAGTCCAAAAAGAGTGCTCATGATGTTGTGTGCTCCTTTATTTCTGATATAGAACGCTTACAAGTGAAATTAGCGTCAACAATTAAAGTTGTACCAGTACCGCAGAAGGTGTTGGCGAAAAATGTAGTTTTATCATGCCCAAATTTGAAACAAAATCGCATTTTGTATACTTGTCGACAAGTTAAGTCGCAATCATTCACGACGGATATGATTGCAAACGCCTTGCATCGATTAGGAATCAAAGCTTTCGTGCAGGGTTTTGCCAGAATCTTGGAAATACGTGCGGACTCCAGCCTGAATGAGCACCTTGTCACCTGATTCAAGTGCTTCAACGAGCAAAAGGTGTTTCTCAATTACAGCGCTTACTTTCTGCTCGCCTTGAACAAATACTCTGCGCGTTGTGAGCAGCATAACGGTCATCACAACATATCGAATACTCTTCCATAGATGTGAAATACGGGAATGCTGAGCAGCTTCAATGATGGTCTCGTGGAAAACAAGATCCTGATAGGCGAATTCGACGGCGTCCTGATGTCGTCCAGCAAGTTGCATTTTGTCGATCACGTTACGCAGCTGGGTAATTAATGATTCTGGGACATCACCAGCAAGTCGCTGCTGCACAAAACTTTCAATCAGGAAACGGACATCATACAATTCTTCGACATCCTTGATTCGTAGTCCAATGACAACGACACCCATACGTTCAAGTCGAATAAGTCCTTCATTGGACAATGTTCGCAACGCTTCACGGACAGGTGAACGACTGCTGTCAAAATCAGCCGCAATTCGGTTTTCCGACAAAATCTCTCCAGGTCGTAGGGTACCGCTGATGATCCGCAGCCTTAATTCGCAGGCAATGGCTTCACCGCGGGAAGCCCCTTGAAGCCAGGAAGAAGGAAATAACATATGGCTAACGCTCCTATTAATAAGTAATCAGTTCATTACTGATCATAGCATAACTATTTTGCGGACTGGGCATTCAGTTCCATCCATAGTCTGTAGCTACAAGCTAACGGCTAATGTTTTTTTCAAAGGACTACTTGTATACAAGATGTGATTTTTATCCTACACCTTTCTCAAAAGCTTGTAAACCTTAATTGAAGCGGATACAACGGGATTAGAATTTGACGATATTAATAGCCTATAATCATTATCCACATGTGAATAACTTCAAACAGGATGTAATGAAGGAGATAACAGGTATTGGAGGGTGTGGATAACTATAAATGCTGAAATAGGGTGATCTGATCAGGGTCTGGGGATAACTTTCAGGACTCTCTTCGGGGCTTGAAAATGGTATTGAAGTGAACGGACTGTGGTCATTACTATGGGTAGGATGGAGAGCGTATATAAAAGAGGGAGAAGCCTTGCGCCTTGCAGTTGACTTTTCCAGGTGGTCATGGTTAAATATATAAAGGTGTTTTCTGTGAAGATGAAAGTGATTCATCACATAAGTATTTCCTTGTGAGGAGGTGCAATACATTGAGACCTACATTCAAACCGAACGTTAGCAAACGTAAAAAAGTTCATGGTTTCCGGAAAAGAATGAGCACGAGCAACGGCCGTAAAATTTTGGCCGCACGTCGCCTTAAAGGCCGTAAAAACCTGAGTGCTTAATGCATTGAAGACCACCGAGGTGGTCTTTTTTTTCTTAATTAGCTCAAATCAGACTGGATGCTGCTACAGATCAGGTCTGAATGGTCTGCGAAAAAGTGCTGAACACACACGATGTATGTTGAGTGAGTTTTCCATTTTTCGAAAACTTACCTTATATAATGATGAATCGTTGATAGGTTGAAATGGCCAATCAACATTCATCCCGGATGAATGCGGATCAGTTCAAGTAGCTGATTAACAATCATCCCAAATGAAGTTGTCGCCAAGGCGGTTTACCGTCATTCAAGAAAGCCTATACTAAATCAGTAATGAGGCCTCCGTCAATAACATTGGTGGAGAAGAGCAAGGAGAAGCGCCGTGTATAAAAGACTGCGTCTACGAAACCGGGCGGACTTTAGTCGCGTATACCGGTATGGGAAATCGTTTGCCAATCATCAATTCGTGGTGTATGGCTGTCGCCGTAAAGATACGGAACAATTTCGGGTCGGCGTATCATGCAGCAAGAAAATCGGAAACGCTGTCGTACGCAACCGGATGAGACGCATGATCAAGGAAATTGTTCGTCATCATGAGCATGAAATCGTCACGCAGATGGATCTGATTTTTATCGTCAGAAAAGGTGCACTGGACATGCCCTATAAGGAAATGGAAAAAAGCCTGCTACATGCGATGCGAAAGGGCTCTCTTTTGAAGTCGAGCAAGCGGTAAGCTTCGGTTTATTTGTCCTCCTAATTATGGTATGATTTTACGATGGAATGGAATGGTTAAGAGAGGGGTTATGAAGTGTCGCGATTGAAGACATCAAAGGGGAAGTGGATTCTCCTCATTGCAGTCATTGCAATGGTCACTGTACTCGCCGGATGTACTCCACAAGGAGCCGGGGTTACTACGGAAGATCTGAAGAATAGTGGCTCATTCTGGCAAAGCAATGTTGTGTACTGGTTCTCACTGGCGCTGGATACATTCGCCAACTGGTTTAACGGTGAATATGGACTGGCCGTCCTCGTGATGGTGCTTATTGTACGGACATTGATTTTACCATTAACAATGAAACAAGTCCGTAGCTCCAAAGCTATGCAGGCGATTCAGCCGCAGCTGAAGGAGATTCAAGCCAAGTTTAAAGATACACCTGAGAAAGTTCAGCAAGAAACAATGAAGTTGTTCCAGGAGAACAAAGTTAATCCGATGGCCGGTTGTCTGCCACTTATCATTCAGATGCCGATTTACATCGCACTTTATAACTCAATTTACGGAAACTCCAGTCTGAGAACGCATGACTTCTTGTGGCTCCAGCTCGGATCACCCGATCACCTGTTTATTTTGCCAGTGCTGGCTGCCATCACAACATTCATTCAAACTTGGATGATGATGCGTATGAACCCTGCACAGCAAATTGGTCCGATGCAGTTTATGCTGTGGGTGTACCCGATTTTGATCTTCGTGATGTCTTATCAGTTCCCGTCAGCACTTCCGCTGTACTGGTTCTACAGTAACATCTACACGATCGTGCAAAACTATTTCCTTTACCGGAATAATGATAAAATCGTAGCTGAGGTCAACGTGAAGCAGAATAGCTCTTCCAAAAATGGAGCTAAACGCAAAAACGGTGGCAAAGCGACCGTCTCTGGGAAAGGGTCGAAAGGGGCCAAAAAATCGAAATGACCAAAGTCATTACGTCAGGAAAAACCGTTGAAGATGCTGTAAACCAAGGATTGACCGAGCTTGGCGTAAGTCGGGACAAGGTCGAGATACAAGTGTTAGAGCAGCCGTCAAAAGGATTCCTGGGTTTGTTCGGGGTGAGGGCGGCCAAAGTTGAAGTGAAATTATTGCCTGTACCGGAAGTTGTTCCACAGCCGATCAAATCAGCTGCATACAAGTCTGAAGTAGATGCATTACTCGAGGATGTTGCAGCTAAAAATCCCTATGAAGAAGCGGCTGCTTTCTTGAAAGAGGTCGCAGCAGGTATGGGACTGGATGTTGAAGTGCATATCAAAAAACAGCGGGATGGACATATTTTCAATATTGCCGGCGAAGATCTGGGCATGATTATTGGCAGACGTGGACAGACGCTGGATGCGCTTCAGTATCTAACGAACATTGTAGCGAACCGATATTCGGAAAGCTTCGTTCGAATTGTGCTCGACGCGGAGAATTTCCGTCAACGTCGGCGGAAGACGCTGGAGGATCTGGCTGAACGGTTGGCTGGACAAGCAATCCGTACCGGTAAGGAAGTTGTACTGGAACCAATGCCACCGCTCGAACGAAAAGTCATCCATGCAAAACTACAAAATCACCCGCAGATTAAGACGTTAAGTAAGGGCGAGGAGCCTAATCGGCGTGTGGTTATTACGACGAAATAACACGAAATTGAAGACGCAATGGCTTCCTGCCCGGTGCAGAAGCCATTGCTTTTTTCGTACAGAAGCAATTTGATAAGGTGCGTAGAACAAGTAAAGAGTGGACTTAATACGATAAACAACATGTCATATGATATATCATTAATAGATTTGAAAATGGATATGGCGTCCCCAGAGGGACGGCAATTTAAAATAGAGTAAGGAGAGATAACTATGATCAGTGATACGATCACAGCGATATCAACGGCTGTCGGAGAGGCGGGTATCGCCGTGATCCGGGTCAGCGGCCCGGAAGCAGTGTCGGAGACGGAAAAGATTTTTCGCAGCAAAACCCCTTTAACTCAGGCAGCATCTCACACGGTTCATTATGGTCATATCATAGATCCCGTTAATGGGGAAAAGATTGAGGAAGTATTGGTTACGGTCATGCGAGCACCACGCTCGTTCACAACAGAAGATGTGGTGGAGATCAGTGCGCATGGCGGTGTAGTGTCTGTTAAACGGGTCATGGACCTGTTGTTGCAGCTTGATATTCGTCTGGCTGAACCCGGTGAGTTCACGAAGCGTGCTTTCCTCAATGGGCGGATTGACCTGTCTCAGGCGGAAGGTGTCATGGATCTTATTCGTTCCAAGTCGGACCGAGCTTTCTCGGTTGCACTGAAACAGGTTGAAGGCAAACTGTCTTCCAAGTTGCGTGATCTACGATATACATTGGTGGAAACACTGGCTCATATTGAAGTAAATATCGATTATCCCGAGCATGATGTGGAGTCGTTAACGTCTGATTTTATTAAAGAAAAGTCCAGTCAGGTCATGACTGAAATTGATAAATTGCTGACTACAGCAGAGCAAGGAAAGATCCTGCGAGAAGGTATCACGACGGCTATCGTTGGACGACCTAACGTAGGTAAATCCTCATTAATGAACACACTCGCTCAAGATAATCGGGCTATCGTCACGGACATTCCAGGAACAACTCGTGATGTGATCGAGGAGTTCATTACGATCAATAATATTCCACTGAAATTGCTGGATACGGCAGGAATACGGGAAACGATGGACGTTGTAGAGAAGATCGGGGTAGAACGTTCTCGTTCTGCAGTAAGTGAAGCCGATCTGATCTTGATGGTTGTGAATGCTGCGGAGCCACTTCATCCCGATGAGATTGAATTATTGGAACAAATCCGCGGTAGACAATCGATAATCATTATGAATAAAATGGACTTAACGCCACAGGTAGAACGTGACGTGCTGCTTCGTTACATTCCGGAAGAACGGCTTGTACCGATGTCGGTGAAAGATGATCTGGGTGTGGATCGACTGGAAGATGCCATCTCTACGCTATTCTTCAGTGGTAAACTGGAGTCAGCAGACCTGACCTATGTCAGCAATGTGCGTCATATTGCTTTGCTCAAAAAAGCGAAGCAGTCTCTGGTTGATGCCTATGAAGCAGCAGAGCAGTTCATTCCGATCGATATGATACAGATTGATGTTCGTTTGGCGTGGGAGCATTTGGGCGAGATTGTTGGAGATACAGCACATGATGCATTAATTGATCAGATTTTCTCCCAGTTCTGTCTAGGAAAGTAAAAATAATATACTGCCGATTGAGTTAAATCGTAGTGTATGATGGAGAGGTACAATTTCTGCCTGTTGTCAAAGGATAGAATGATATTGTAGCCATTACGTGTTGGTTTCATATAGATAGGGATGCAAGTTCCGATGAACGGTTAGAAGTAGTTTCATTATTGTAGAACATGATCCGTCTGCGTGAGTTACACCAAATGCAGCGGAATAAGGAGGTAAACGGGAATGGCTTTTGATGGCGGCAGTTATGATGTAATCGTCGTTGGTGCAGGGCATGCTGGTGTGGAATCCGCGCTGGCCGCAGCTCGTATGGGGTCCAAAACACTAATGATTACGATCAATCTGGATATGGTGGCCTTTATGCCTTGTAACCCATCTATTGGGGGACCGGCTAAAGGACATGTTGTCCGTGAGATTGATGCACTTGGTGGAGAAATGGGACGGAATATCGATAAAACCTTTATTCAGATGCGGATGCTTAACACGGGTAAAGGGCCTGCTGTTCACGCGCTTCGTGCTCAGGCAGATAAATTCTCCTACCAGCATAAAATGAAGGAAACAATGGAGAATGAACGTAATCTGACAATGCGTCAGGGTATGGTTGATTCACTGATCGTTGAAGATGGAAAATGTGTAGGCGTTGTGACTCAGACCGGAACAGAGTATCGGGCTAAAGCGGTCGTTCTGACAACAGGCACATATTTGCGCGGTAAAGTAATTATGGGCGAGCTGATGTATGAGAGTGGACCGAACAATCAACAACCATCTCTTAAATTGTCAGAGAATCTGCGTGAACTGGGCTTTGATCTGGTTCGTTTCAAAACGGGTACACCACCACGTGTGCATAAGGATACGATTGATTTTAGCAAAACCGAAATTCAGCCTGGTGATGACAAGCCGAAGTTCTTTTCCTATGAAACAGAATCTTCCGATAATGAGCAGTTGCCTTGCTGGTTGACGTATACATCTGTGGATACACATCAGATTATTAATGATAATCTGCATCGTGCTCCGATGTTCTCGGGGCTTATTGAAGGAACCGGACCACGTTATTGCCCTTCCATTGAAGATAAAATTGTTCGTTTCAGCGACAAGCCGAAACATCAGATATTCCTTGAGCCGGAAGGCAAGAACACATCCGAGTATTACGTACAGGGGTTGTCTACGAGTATGCCAGAAGACGTTCAACTGGCTATGCTACGTTCCATTCCAGGTATGGAAAAAGTGGAAATGATGCGTAATGGTTATGCGATTGAATACGATGCGATGGTGCCTACACAATTGTGGCCATCACTGGAAACTAAACGTCTACCAGGTCTGTTTACGGCGGGTCAGATTAATGGTACCTCTGGCTATGAAGAAGCAGCAGGACAAGGTGTTATGGCTGGAATCAACGCTGCACTCAAAGTACAGGGGAAAGAGCCGGTAATACTGGATCGTTCCCAAGGTTATATTGGCGTGCTGATTGATGATCTGGTGACAAAGGGTACAAATGAACCGTATCGTCTGTTGACTTCACGCGCTGAGTATCGTCTGTTGCTTCGCCATGATAATGCAGATATGCGTTTGACGGAAATCGGACATGACATTGGCCTGATCCCTGAAGAGCGTTATGCGAAATTCCTGGATAAAAAGGCGAAAGTCGAGCAGGAAGTTGCACGTCTGAAAGTGGCTAAAGCTCGCCCGGTTGAAGTGAATGCCAAGCTGGAAGAGTACGGATCTACACCTATTCAGGATGGCAGTACGTTGCTTACCTTGCTGCGTCGCCCGGAGCTGGGGTATGAACTGATTGAACAGCTCTCGCCATCTGAGGTAGAACTGACAGCAGATATGAAAGAACAAGTGGAAATACAAATTAAATATGCGGGTTATATTGAGAAACAATTGATCCACGTGGAACGTTTGCAAAAGATGGAGAAAAAGAAAATTCCGGACACTATCGTATATGATGAGATTCATGGTCTTGCTATGGAAGCCAAACAGAAGCTCGCTACGATTCGTCCAATCTCGATTGGTCAGGCTTCTCGTATTGCTGGAGTTACTCCTGCCGACATCTCCATTTTGCTGGTCTACCTGGAGCATTATAACCGTGTAACCGCAGCAAGGGGACAATAATGGACGATATTCAACAGCAACTGCAGCGGCGCCTAAAGAAACATGGATTAGAGCTGGGCGAACTCCAGTTGGAGCAATTCGAATTGTATTATCAGGAACTGGTATCCTGGAATGAAAAGATGAATCTGACTGGAATTACGGATCGGGAGCAAGTGTATACAAAACATTTCTATGATTCGGTATCGCTGGCTTTTTATACTGACATGACCAAAGTGAATAAGCTTGCTGACATTGGATCAGGAGCGGGTTTTCCGGGATTGCCACTGAAGATCTGTTTCCCGCATATTAAGCTGACGATCATTGATTCATTAAATAAACGTATTGGCTTTCTACAGCATGTGGTAGATATCCTTGGTCTGACTGATGTGGAATTAGTCCATGGACGTGCTGAAGAGATTGGACGCAAAGAAGGGTATCGTGACAGCTACGATCTTGTTACGGCGCGTGCAGTAGCCAAGCTGGCTGTGCTGAATGAATTCTGCCTTCCGTTTGTTCGTAAAAGTGGAATATTCGCTGCCATGAAGGGCGGAGACCCGCGTGAAGAAATGAAGGAAGCGGAGTTCAGCTTCAATCAGCTGAAAGGACGGGTTAAGGCCGTTCATCCTTTCCAGCTGCCGGTTGAAGAATCAGAGCGTCACATCATTCTGATTCAGAAATTTGATAAGACACCATATAAGTATCCGCGTAAACCAGGTACTCCAATGAAGACTCCGCTGATATAGTTGCGTGATGGTTTTGAAGTAAGTCAAAACAAAATACAATTTTAGACATGGATGAAGAGGATGTTTCACGTGAAACATTCTCTTTTTTTTGTTTTATAAAATGGAGGACTGGATCAACATTACAGATACTTCGTATTACATATCTTTTAAAGAACCTGTATTGATGAATTTTACGCACAGTAACTCATGAACAATTTCATTAATTGAATGTGTGCAAGTCGTCATATTTCCAATATTCACAAAGAAAAAGCAGGATAATTAGTAGAGTTTAAAGAATAGGTAAGCATAGGATTATGATAGAAAAGATGATAGAATAGAAGTATCCGATCCTGGGTCACAGCGATCATAGATTATATGTATAGATAGATGGATATGCGTTCGATGTTGCATGACAGAAAGCGTTATGAAAGGCAAAACTTATTCCAAGAACGATGCATGTGAAAGGTCGCTTATTGAATAAGAAGCACCTGCAAAGACTGTAGGAGCTATTACGAAACTAGGTGGTAATCTGCGGAATGAAAGAACAATTTTCGAAGTTGTTTGGTTTGGCGGAGCGCAATAACGGAGATGAGATCAAACAGATTCCGGTTAATGAAATTGTGAGCAGCCCATATCAACCCCGTACTATTTTTGATGATGATAAAATTGATGAGTTGTTGCAGACGATCAAAACACATGGTGTAATTCAGCCTATTGTCGTTCGCGTGCGAAATGGATCATATGAGATTATTGCCGGGGAACGTCGCTGGCGTGCAGTTCGAAAATTGGGTTTGGATACGATTCCGGCTATTGTGCGTGAATTCAACGACTCTCAGGCCGCATCCATTGCACTGATTGAGAACTTGCAGCGTGAAGGATTGACTTCCATTGAGGAAGCTGTCGCTTATCAGAAGCTGATCGACTTGCATCAATTGACACAGGAAAGTCTGGCACAACGACTCGGCAAAAGCCAGTCAACCATCGCGAACAAAATTCGGTTGTTACAGCTTCCGGACGGCATTAAGGCCGCATTGATGGAACGCAAAATTTCTGAACGGCATGCAAGGGCATTACTTTCTCTGGATACGGAAGAACTGCAGATGAAGTTGCTCGGTGAGATTATCGAAAAAGAATTGAATGTGAAACAGACAGAGGCACGTGTTGCCTTCTACAAGGAATCTTCCAAGATTAAAAAATCTAGACGTGTTTCCTTTACCAAGGATGTAAGGCTCGCACTTAATACAATTCGCCAATCCATTGATATGGTAACTGGCTCTGGTCTGGACATCAAAACCAAAGAAGCAGACCACGAGGATCATTATGAGATCGTTATCCATATTCCAAAACGCAAATAATTGAAGCTTATGGCGGCAATGGGCCGCTTTTTATGTCTATAAAGCAAGTTAGGTCTGAAATTTTTAAAGGACGGTCGTTATATTGATGGAACGGTAGTTGTTGTTTGTGTGGACGATAGCCGCCTGCTTTTTGTTAACAATATCTCACAACCTACAGAAAAGACTCCTATTTTATTTGAGGTGAAGTAATTGTCTAAGATTATGGCCGTAGCAAATCAAAAGGGCGGTGTGGGGAAAACGACGACATCTGTTAACTTGGGTGCAGGACTGGCTTCACTCGGGAAAAGAGTATTGCTTGTCGATATTGACCCTCAGGGGAATACAACCAGCGGAGTCGGAATCAATAAAGCAGATGTGGCTAATTGTATATATGATGTCATTATTAATGAGGTTCCTCCTCAAGAAGCGATTTTGGAGACTCAGATTGAAGGCCTTCATATCATACCTGCAACGATTCAGCTTGCCGGAGCCGAGATCGAATTGGTGTCCACGATATCACGGGAAGTTCGCCTGAAAAAATCACTCGCCATGGTGAAAAAAAACTATGATTACATACTGATCGATTGTCCACCTTCTCTTGGTATGTTAACGATCAATTCGTTGACTGCTTCCGATTCGGTGATCATTCCGATTCAGTGTGAGTATTATGCACTTGAAGGATTAAGTCAGTTGCTCAATACAGTTCGTCTGGTACAGAAACATCTGAATACATCCCTGCAGATTGAAGGGGTATTACTGACGATGTTTGATGCGCGGACCAATCTGGGGATTCAGGTTATTGAAGAAGTGAAAAAGTATTTTCAACAAAAAGTATATCAAACGATTATTCCGCGTAACGTACGGCTTAGTGAAGCACCATCTCATGGTCAATCCATTATTACGTATGACCCTCGTTCAAGAGGGGCGGAAGTGTATTTAGAGCTCGCAAAGGAAGTGATTTCTTATGAGTAAGCGGCTTGGAAAAGGTCTTGATGCCCTCATTCCTTCGCTTTCAATTAATGACGATGATAAAGTCGTAGAAATCCCGATTAGTCAACTGCGGGCTAACCCCTATCAACCACGTAAAGTATTTGATGAGGGCGCAATACATGAACTGGCTGAGTCCATTCGTCAGCATGGTGTCATACAACCCATTATTGTTCGTCCTGTATTACGAGGTTATGAGATTATTGCCGGAGAACGACGGTTCAGAGCTTCGCAATATTGTGGTAATGCCACGGTACCGGCTGTAGTCCGCAACTTCAGTGATCAGCAGGTAATGGAGATTGCGTTGATCGAGAACCTGCAACGGGAGAATCTGAACGCTATGGAAGTTGCAGTTGCTTATCAGGGGTTAATGGATCAATTCGCGTTGACTCAGGAAGAGTTGTCTGTAAAAGTAGGTAAATCACGTTCTCACATTGCTAACTTCTTGCGTCTGTTATCTTTGCCCGAAGAAGTAAAAGACCATGTTTCACGTGGAACATTATCTATGGGACATGCACGTGCGATCGTAGGTGTTAAAGACGAGGTTATAGTGAAGCAACTTGCGAAACAGACCATTGATCAGCAATGGAGTGTACGTGAGTTGGAGGAAGCTGTTCAACAACTGGATCGCTCCAAAACAGGTGAGGCTAAAGCCAAATCGAAGTTAAAAAAGAAAGATCCATTCATTGATACATTGGAAGAATCTCTTCGTGAACGTTTCAAAACTACAGTGAAAATCAAGCACAATAAAGATAAAGGTAAAATTGAGCTCAACTACTACAGTCAACAGGATCTGGAACGGCTATTGGAATTGTTACAATAACAGTCGGCTCTATGATTCATTAACAACATGCGGGGCTTACTCATGTCATGACATATCGCCTCTGTACCATGGAGAAACGATATGTCATTCTTTGTTTATAGGGTTATATGTGCAATATGTGCAGGAGAATTATTAATTTATAAGACAGAGGTGGTTGTGAGGTGGAGGGAGTTATCTATCTAGACCATGCAGCAACATCTTGGCCCAAACCACCTGCTGTCGGTGATGCGATGTTGAGTGCATTGGAGATTGCCGGAGCTAATCCTGGCAGAGGAAGTCACCGTATGGCTGTTCAGGCAAGTCGTGTATTGTTCGAGGCGAGAAAATCCATATCCAATATCTTTGGAATCAAAAATGCGAATGATATTGCATTTGGATCAAATACGACAGAAGCACTGAATCTGGCGATTCAAGGCTCGCTCAGAGAGGGCGACCATGTGATTGCCACTATGGCTGAACATAACTCAGTCAGACGACCACTAGAATATATGCGAAGACTCCGACATGTAGAGATTGATTATGTACCTGTTGATGCTTCGGGAGCCATTGATCTGATGCAAATGGAACGTATGTTTCGTTCCAATACCAGATTGGTGGTATGTACACATAGTTCGAATCTGCTTGGCAGTATTCTTCCTATTGGAGAAATTTCGCTCCTATGTCGTAAACATCAGGCGATCTTATTGGTAGATGCAGCTCAGAGTGCTGGGGTTATGCCTGTGAATGTCCAACAATTGGGCATTGATATGTTGGCTTTTCCAGGGCATAAGGGACTGCTCGGTCCTCAGGGTACAGGGGGCTTGTACATTGCTCCAGAGCTCGATATAGAGCCTTTACTTCATGGAGGAACAGGAAGTCAGTCAGAAGCTCTGGAGCAGCCAAAGGTGCGTCCTGATCGGTATGAAGCGGGGACGCCGAATACAGTCGGGATCGCAGGGCTGAATGCGGGTGTGAAACATGTACTTGAGATGACACCCGCGTTCATCTACCAACATGAGTGGGAATTGACCCAACATATGATGGATGGGCTGTCATCCGTTAAGGGCATTCGAATGCTTGGTCCAGAGATTGGACAGCCACGCACCGGATTAGTATCTTTTACTGTAGATGGGTATGATTCAGCACAACTGGCCTTCCGTTTAGATCGGAATTATGGGATTGCGGTTCGCTCCGGTTTTCATTGCACACCGCTTGCACACGAATCTGCTGGTACAACCGCTACCGGAGCAGTAAGGGCCAGTGTGGGATACAATTCAACTAGAGAACATGTGGAAGCACTCGTTAAGGCAGTGTTGGAATTGACTGGGGCAGACTAGATTAGAGTTGAAATGATGAACTCATTTGATATAGGGTTGCTTGATTAAGCTTATGGATATCGGGTTGATTTATAAAGAATGATAATATTACAGGACAGACGTTAATCTGATCAAAAATATAGAGGGGTAGTTGCAATTACATGGCTGAATTAAACGAGCTGATTCTGGAACAGCTGTTATGGATTATTGGCGGAATGGCATTACTTACGGTGATCTTGCTGATTGTGAGTATTGTTCAAGGGGCAAAGTTACGAAAGTTTAAACGTAAATATGAAGCCATGATGGCTGGCAGTGGAGTAGAGGACCTGGAATCGTTGCTGGTTAATCTGAAAATTCAGATGGACAGCATTGAGGATGAACACAAACTGCAAACGAATCAGCTGCAAGTTGTCATGCAAAAGCTGACCCGCATTCAAGGTAAAGTTGGCGTGAAAAGGTACAATGCATATGGAGAGCGTGGCAGTGATCTGAGCTTCTCAATGGCCATGATTAACGATAGCCAGGATGGCATGATCCTTACGGGGATATATAACCGTGACGGTTCTTACGTATATGCCAAACCTCTTAAAGGGGGAGAGTCCACGTATACTCTGTCCCCAGAGGAAAAGGAAGCTATTACTCTGGCACAGCAAGCAGAGTAGAACGTGTATGCCATTCCCGGATGGCCGAGTACAGACTGCTGGATATAATCTCGGACATGCGCATAACAAGACTGAGCCGTGTGTTCTGTAGAACAAAGTATTCCATAAAGCCGCCGACGTTAACGATACCTGTCAGATGGATATCGCCGACCGGCGGTAATTCTTTATTTACCCCCGCACCCGGCTTGAGTGGGCCATTCACAACTTGAATGCATCCTACACTGGATGATTGTCCGAGACATGCGTCAATGCCAATCACATAAGGGTTATGGTGTGTTTTCTGTATGTTGTGGAGTGTATCTTGCAGGTTCATCGCATGGACTGGTTCATCCAAGGTACCATATAGATGGAATAAAGGGCTGTCCCACTTGGAAAGGGCTGATCCGACCAGAGGACCAAGGCAGTCGCCTGTTGAGCGATCTGTGCCGATGCAGACAATCACTACATTTTGCAGAGAATGGGCTTTATAGAGATGGAACATTAAACGATGGGTAATGGCCGAGTGAATACCTGGATCGGTATGGGGGATTTTCAAACTGGTCATGTCTTGTGATGAAAAGGAACGCGAAGTAGGATTCATAGGATCTATCCTTTCCCTTGGAATAGTAGTAACAGTATATGGAAAGGTAGAGCGTTTTATACTTCACGAGGACAAGCTTTTTCTCTAGGGTTGGACGTATGGCGAAAGGAGCCGGACATGGACGAATGGATTAACGATTGGATGCTGATTGCATTTGATTCAACCCAGCAGGCACTGCGTGCTGAAATGCTGCTGGAGTTTGCTGAGATAGAGATTGATTTGTTCCCTACACCAAAAGAAATTACAGCAGGGTGTGCGTTATGTATTCAGTTTCCAAAAGAGGATCTGGAGCGAGTGCAGAAGATCATTCGTAACGAGTTCGTAGAGATCCGAGGCCTCTATTTCAAAACAGAAGACAGCTATGATAACATACCGATGTAGAGGAGGGATGATGAATGTTGTCATTTCAGTTTGCTCAAGGGACTACAGCTAGCGGTCCGGTAGCCGCCGTGGATGAAGCCCTTCGTTGGACGGATAAAGTCTGGAACAAAATTGCAGATCCAGAAATGTGGCTTAACATTATGTTCAGCTCAATCCGGATCATCATTATTTTTATCATCACCCGTATTGTCATTAAGGTAGTCTATCGGATTATAGATCGTTCCATGGAACGCAAGCAGGAAGGCAAGATTCGCGTGAATCCGCGCAGGTTCGTAACCGTAGGGGAACTGTTGAAAAATGCGACCTCCATAACATGTAATTTTATTATGATTCTGCTACTGTTATCTGAGATCAATATCCAAGTTGGACCTCTACTCGCGAGTGCCGGTGTGCTCGGGCTTGCCATTGGTTTTGGTGCACAGGGTCTGGTCAAGGATGTTATTACCGGTTTCTTCATTATATTGGAGGACCAGTTCGCTGTGGGGGATGTTATTCAGACGGGAACCTACAAGGGAACGGTTGAAGTGATCGGACTTAGAACAACGAAACTGGTCAGCTGGCAAGGTGAAGTGCACATTATCCCAAACGGGGCGATTGCAAGTGTAACGAACTACTCCATGTCGAATTCGCTGGCTGTAGTGGATATTCCGATGAAGGCGGACTTAAGTCTCGATGAGTCGGTACATCTGGTGAAAAAGTCTTTGGTTGGGATTGAAGAGCGTGACCTAAATATTGTGAAGGTGCCGGATGTGCTCGGTATTCAGTCGATGTCCACATCAGAGTATGTGGTGCGAATTGTGGCTGAATGTATGCCTAACTCTCGTGCTTCGGTGGAACGTCAGATTCAGGGCGATGTGAAAAAAACGCTGGAGTATCATGAGATGAGCAATCAAGCTGTATTGGAACAGGCAGTAGCTTTGGAGAAAGATGAGGGGGATGGCACAGGTGGAGCGTAAAAGTTTCCAGCTTGGGGATATCGTGCAGATGAAGAAGCAGCATCCCTGTGGCAGCAATGAGATGGAGATCATTCGTATGGGTATGGATATTCGGATTAAGTGTGTCGGATGTAAACACAGCGTGTTGATTCCAAGAGCGAAATTCGAGAAAAACATGAAGAAGGTACTGCGTTCAGCCGAAGATTCCACTGAATCCTGATCTTGCAATAATTCGGTATGCAGTATGCGTAATAACGTTTACATGCAGGCTCCGTAGGAGTGTTGCGTTCTGTAAATGATCATGCTATAATCAATATTGCTGCGGAAAGGTACCCAAGAGGCCCAAGGGGGCTGACTCGAAATCAGTTAGGCGTGTCACAGCGTGCGTGGGTTCGAATCCCACCCTTTCCGCCACTTCAATTGTAATTTACTCAATACACATTGAGTTTAATAAAAAGATCGATAAGAAGACTTTCCATTAGGAAAGTCTTTTTTTGTATAACGTTTTATTGAATATGTATTGAACATGTATCCATATCAGATGCATCATTAATGACTCGAACGAAAAACAAAGAGCCCCGAAGGGCTCTTTATCCGGCGGTGCATTTGTTTGTTAGGAAACAATCGGTCGTAACAATCAGACACATGGTGTACTGCACGTAGCAATACGCGTGCTTCAGACGAAGGGCCTTACTACACATAACCACTTGCTTCTTAAATTACGTGATGAATCTCCAACAGCGAATGATCGGCTTCGTTGTCCAACGGAACCACACCTCTCTCGTGCACCGCCTGATTGTATTATGTGCTTTATTCCGTTTTATATACATGGATCGTAAAAAAGTATTGCGATTAATGGACGCGGGCTTTGGTCAGCTTCTTCCACTTGCGATTATGATTGCTTGTTTCGGGAAAAGCTTCACCTTTTTGCAGCGTTACCCGCTTTGGGTTCTGAATTTCCGTGACAAAGCTTTTTTCCCCAACTTCCGTGTACTCTCCATCGTTTGGGGCTTTGTCTCCTGGTTCAAACTCGGTTTTTTCACCCATGATAAAACCTCCTCTGCAGATTATGTTACTTTGTTGCTTCTGTAGTGTGCTCCACAGCCGGGCTGATCATGTGCCAATATGTACAGGGAACGTTTGCTTGCACTTTGACTCGGTATTTGTTATATTAATATAGTTCGAGTTTGTGCTCGTTCCTTGCTCTCAACCTAGATTGAGGGCCAGAGTCCATAAGGAGGTGAAAATTATGCGCAAATATGAAGTGATGTACATTATTCGTCCTGACATTGAGCAAGAAGTTGTTCAAGCTACAGTCGATAAATTCCAAGGCATCATCTCCAACGGCGGTGGTGAAGTTACAGCTCACGACGTTATGGGTAAACGCCGTCTTGCGTATGAGATCAAGAAATTCCGTGATGGTTTTTATGTTCTGGTACATTTCACTGCTGAACCAGCAGTTGTAACTGAACTTGAGCGTCTCATGAAGATTTCTGACGAAGTAATTCGTTATCTCATTACCAACGACGTTAAGTCTGCTTAAGACTACTCGTGATTAACGCACCAATACGCTCTGAAGGAGGGGATTACATTGTTGAACCGTGTCATTCTGATCGGACGGTTAACCCGGGATCCTGAGTTGCGTTACACTCCAGCAGGAGTGGCAGTTACGCAATTTACTTTGGCAGTGGACAGACCGTTTACAAGCCAAGGGGGAGAAAAGGAAGCCGATTTCATTCCGGTCGTAACCTGGAGACAGCTTGCCGAGACCTGTGCGAACTACTTGCGCAAAGGACGCCTGGCTGCAGTCGAAGGACGCATTCAAGTACGGAACTACGAGAATAACGAAGGAAAACGTGTATACGTGACCGAAGTCATTGCCGATAATGTCCGTTTCTTGGAGTCAGCTAACCGTGATAATAGCGGTGGCGGCGGTGGGCAACCAATGCGTGAAGAGCCTTCTTATGGAGGCGGCGGACGCGCGAACAATAACAATAATTCGCGTAGCAACAATCAGGATCCTTTTTCCGATGACGGAAAACCGATTGATATATCGGATGATGATTTGCCATTTTAACATGAGCTGATACTCTTAGGAGATATGGGTTACATGATAGGAAAGGACTGAAAAGCATGGGCTTCAAGCAAAGAGAAGGCGGAGACAACGATAAAAGACCGGCACGTCGTGGCGGCCGTAATAAACGTCGTAAAGTGTGCTTCTTCACAGCTAACAAAATTACTCACATCGATTATAAAGATACGGACTTGCTTCGTAAATTTATCAGCGAACGTGGAAAAATTTTGCCACGCCGTGTAACAGGTACTAGCGCTAAATATCAACGCATGCTGACGATTGCAATCAAACGCTCCCGTCAAATCGCATTATTGCCATACACAACTGAGTAGTTTTTACTCAGCTTGCATACGAAGCAGTCGGCTTATAGCCGGCTGCTTTTTTGTATATATCAATAGAATTATTAATAACAGATCCACTCTAACAAATGGAAGAATTCAATACTGTGGTGATAGAAGCATTCAAGGCTCAAATGAATTATAATAGAGTCTAATCTACTGAAAAGGTTCAGGCAGCAGGAATAGCTGTTTATTTCAGAATAAACACCAGGAGTGGATATGAATACATCAAAACGTAAAGGCAAACAGAGAAAAAAAAGTCTGAAAACCTGGATTATAGCTACTCTTTTACTTTCCATTATATATGTATGGTTACAGCAAAAAGATGATATAGATAATATGTGGCCTGGGACAACAATCCAAGAAGCTCTGCCAATCACCGGCCTACATCCTGTGGTAGCAGAGAATGAGAAATTATTGGTACGTAAGGCAGCGAGACGTGGAATAGAGATTGTTATTACCCACGGTTACCGAAGTTCCGAGGAGCAAGATGCACTATTCAACCAAGGACGCTCAAGCGCAGGCAATATCGTTACTAATGCACGTGGTGGTGAGTCATATCATAACTACGGATTGGCAATTGATTTTGCACTGAGGACGCCTGAGGGTGATGTGGTGTGGGATATGGAACGTGATGATAACGGCAATGGCGAGGCAGACTGGATGGAAATTGTGGATCTTGCCAAAGAGTTAGGTTTCACTTGGGGTGGAGACTGGGCAAACTTTCCGGACTATCCTCACTTGCAGATGGATTTTGGACTGAGTATTAATGAGTTAAAACGTGGTAAAAGACCCCCTGACTCTCAGTAAAAGGTGTTATATATACACTTAAATGAATAATTATTAGATAAGCTCTGCATTTTGCAGGGCTTTTTTCTTTCTTTTGTAAAATAAATGATAAAAGATGACAATTTGGTCTTTACATTAGCAAATAAATAAAACTATACTAGATTAACTAGATTTTTTACTCTGATCGCACATATTATTTCAATTGTAAGCATAACGGCTCCGGTTCAATAAAATTCAGCTATAGATCGAGATATAATCATCACTCATATATGTAACATTTACCTCACGCAAAATTGAGATTGTCTACTTAAATCAAAGCATACACATACACTAGATGTAACTATTATGTTATGTATATGTTATTTTGACCAATTGCCTATGTATACCTCACAGCCAAAAACAAGATAATGCCTCTCAAATTCCCTGCTATAAGCCTTTATAGTATTACTAATATCCAAATCTGTAGCATAAAAAACATTTATACCAAAAATCTCAAAATAAGCATTGACGTTAGCTAAAATTACACGTATGATTACATTAATTATTTTGATATATAATTCCGCTAGGAATTATCAACATTAATTGACCAATGGTCTAAATATAAGTCTCTTAAACTTGTTTCTCCTAACAATTTGGTATTTTGTATAAGCTATTGTTCGTTATCTTCAAGAACTTGGAAATATACAGTGGATGCATTTCTACACACGAATACAATCTACGGAAATTATGGGGTTAGGGTGATTGATTTGAATACAGAGCTATTGGAAGTCAGAAATCTAACAACATCATTCAGAATTGAAGATGACTATTATGCAGCAGTGGATCACGTTAACCTTACGGTGAAGAAAAATGAAGTGTTGGCGATTGTAGGTGAATCCGGGTCAGGTAAAAGTGCTTTTGCATTCTCTCTTATGGGTTTGCATAACAAAGCAAAAATCGAAGGCCAGATTCTCTATAAAGGACAAGATATTGCCAACATCTCCCCAAGCAAGTTAAACAAGCTACGCGGCAAAGAAATGGGCATGATTTTTCAGGACCCATTGTCCGCACTAAATCCTCTAATGATTATTGGTGAACAGATTGAAGAGATTCTCACACTTCATCAGTCCAAGCTGTCTTCCAGAGAGAAGAGAGAAAAGGTCATTCACTTATTGAATCAGGTAGGGATTCCACGTCCCGAACAAATATACAAGCAGTATCCCCACGAATTATCTGGTGGTATGAGACAGAGAATTGTTATCGCCATTGCGATTGCCAACAAACCGGAGCTACTTATAGCCGATGAGCCAACGACGGCGCTTGACGTTACGATTCAACTACAGATCCTGGAACTAATCCGTGATCTGAAGAATGAAATTAACGCAGGCATTATTCTGATTACACATGATCTGGGTGTCGTAGCTGAGATGGCTGATCGCGTTGCAGTTATGTATGCAGGCGAAATTGTCGAAATCGCAGATATCTTCACATTGATGAACGATGCGAAGCATCCATATACCCGCTCACTGTTGAACTCTATTCCCACCCTGTCTGAAGAAGGATCCAAATTGCATGTCATCCAAGGTATTGTACCATCACTCAAAAATCTTCCTCGCAAAGGGTGCAGATTCAAAGCCCGAATTCCATGGATTAGTGAATCGGCTCATGAAGAGAACCCACAGATGCATGAAATTGCACCAGGTCACTTTGTACGGTGTACCTGTTACCAGCACTTTCATTTCCCTGACCAAAGCTGAGGAGGAATAACATAATGGCATTACTCGAAGTAGAAGGGCTCAAAATACACTTTCCGATTCGCGGTGGATTGCTTAAACGGGAAATTGGCAGTGTAAAGGCTGTTGATGATGTTAGCTTCTCCATTGAAGAAGGACAGACTTATGGTCTGGTTGGCGAATCAGGTTCAGGAAAAACAACAACAGGCAGAGCCATTATTGGGCTAAACCATGTCACTGACGGAAAGATCCTGTTTAACGGCAAAAATCTGGCTACAGAGCGACGTAAGAACAGGCAACTCCAGCGGGATGTACAAATGATTTTTCAAGACCCTTATTCATCATTGAATCCAAAGAAGCGGGTTATCGATATTATCGCTGAGCCGTTTCGTAACTATGAGCGTCTGACAGCTACCGAGGAGAAAAGACAAGTAAGAGAATTACTTGAAAAGGTTGGCCTGAGTCCGGAATCAATCTACAAATATCCGCATGAATTCTCCGGCGGACAGCGTCAACGGATCGGCATTGCACGGGCTATTGCACTGAAGCCGAAGCTAATTATCGCGGATGAACCTGTATCTGCACTTGATGTATCGGTACAGGCTCAGGTACTAAACTTCATGCAGGAAATTCAAAAAGAACTAAATCTGACCTATCTGTTCATCAGTCACGATCTGGGCATTATCCGTCATATGTGTGATCAGATTGGGATTATGTATAAAGGTCGATATGTGGAACAGGGCACAACAAATGATATTTTTGAGAATCCACAACACATCTATACCAAACGTCTCATTGCAGCCATTCCGGATATGGACCCAACCAAACGAGAGGAAATGGTAGCCTTCCGTCAACAGGTCAAATCCGAGTATGAACATTCATACCGAAATTTCTTTGATGAGGAAGGGCTTGCATACTCGCTCAAATCCATTTCCGATACTCACCGAGTAGCTCTACCTCAGAAAGGTTGAAGGCCATATGTGGAAAACGATAGTACGCAGAATTATCATAATGATCCCTCAGATCTTTTTACTAAGTCTTTTGGTCTTTCTGATGGCCAAAGCCATGCCGGGCGATGCACTAACGGGATTGCTTGATCCAAGCGTTGATCCCAAAGCATTGGAAGCGCAGCGAGAGAGACTAGGATTGAATAATCCCTGGTACGTGCAATATTGGGACTGGATCAAAAACGCCATCCAAGGTGATTTTGGACAATCCTTCCGTTTCAAAATGCCGGTTACCGACTTGATCGGTCAGCGTGTAGCAAATACATTCTGGCTCGCACTGGCGACACTTGTACTTACTTACCTGATCGCTATTCCACTGGGTATCATCAGTGGTCGTTACAACGATACCTGGTCTGATCGGTTGATCACGGGATACACTTACCTGGGGTTTGCCGCACCATTGTTCATCTTTGCACTAGTGATGGTATGGATCTTCGGATTCCACTTCGGCTGGTTCCCGACAGGAGGTAGCGTTGCGCCGGGTCTTACACCAGGCACATTCAGCTACGTAATGAGTAAGTTCTATCATCTATTATTGCCGGCATTATCCATGGCACTAATTACAACGGTATCTACGGTTCAATATTTACGTAGTGAAATCATTGATATCAAGCATAAGGAATTCGTTATTACTGCCAGAGCCAAAGGCGCCTCAGAATCCCGGATCTACAACAGGCATATCTTGAGGAACTCACTATTACCTATCGCCGCGTTCTTCGGATATGAGATTACAGGGCTTATCGGAGGTACGGTATTTATTGAAAGTATATTCAGTTATCCAGGTATGGGGCAGTTGTTCCTGAGTTCCATCTCATTGCGTGACTTCAGCGTTGTGACTGCACTCGTATTGTTGTATGGCGTAGCTTCCATTCTCGGGGCATTGCTGTCTGACATAATTCTAGGAATTGTAGATCCACGTATACGGATCAAGTAAGAACTTGAAGATTTCGGGGTGAAAACAAGATGAGCAAGGCCAACGAGGTAGTTGTAACTTCACAAAAGGTTGATAAAAGCCCCTCCAGCTTGAGTATTTTATGGAGGGAGCTTGTCAGAGATAAGGTGGCACTAATCTCGCTCATTTTCTTGGGCTTGGTCATGTTGCTGGTATATGGCACGTCTCTCATTCTGAATCAGGATGATATCGTACGCGTGGATCTGTTTGCCTTATATGAACCTCCATCCGCGAAATATTGGCTTGGAACGGACTATGGAGGTCGTGATGTATTTGGCCAACTGGTCATCGGTACACGTAACTCCCTGACCATTGGAATTATCGTAACGTTAATGACTGGCTTCATAGGTATCTTAATTGGCCTTTTATCCGGTTATTTCGGTGGAATGATAGACAACCTGTTTATGCGTGTTGTTGATTTCTTCATGATCCTTCCGATGTTGATGATTGTTATCGCGTTTGTTACGGCAGTACCGAAATACAATATCATCTCGTTCTCTCTAATCATGACGGCATTTCTCTGGATGGGTATCGCCAGGTTGATTCGCTCCAAAGCATTACAGGAACGGGAACTGGATTATGTAAAAGCTTCAAAAACATTGGGCTCATCTCATCTGAAGATTATGCTCTCACAGGTTCTTCCGAATCTGAGTTCCATTATCATCGTAACGATGACATTGAATCTCGCTGCCAACATTGGCCTCGAATCCGGGCTGTCTTTCCTAGGGTTTGGTTTTCCCGAAAGTACGCCTAGTCTTGGAACACTCGTAAGTTATGCACGTAATCCGCAAACCCTGGAGTCCAGATGGTGGATATGGCTACCCGCATCGGTACTGATTCTGGTATTGATGTTGAGTATAAATAATGTCGGTCAAGCCCTAAAGCGTGCGACTGATGCAAGACAAAGAAGAGGTTAAAAAAAGGGAGGAAAGGTTCATGAAAAAGGGATTATTTTCACGGGGACTATTTTTCACGATGATGTTGGTCTTTGTATTGGTGCTCGCAGCGTGCTCTGAGAAAGAAGCAGCTACTCCAGCTCCAGCTTCCAACACAGAAGAGGGAAAAACGGAGGAAAAACCTGCTAATGAAGAGGGCGTTTACTCCATTGATGACTTCAACAATGTCAAAACGAATGAGGGTACTGCGATCGAGGGTGGATCGATTACATTCGGACTTGTATCGGATACTGCTTTTGAAGGTACACTGAACTATAACTTCTATTCCGGTAACCCGGATGTTCAGGTACTGCAATGGTTCGATGAGCCATTACTTACATGGGACAAAGACTATGTGTACACCAATGATGGTGCAGCAACATATGAGACATCTGAAGATGGCAAAACGTTCACACTGACCATTCGTGACAACGTAAACTGGCATGATGGCAAGCCGGTAACGGCTGAAGATCTGCAATTTGCTTATGAAGTTATTGGTAACAAAGCGTATGATGGTCCACGTTATGACTCCAACTTTACTAGCATAGTAGGTATGGAAGAATTCCATGCTGGAAAAGCAAAAACAATCTCTGGTATTAAAGTGCTGAGCGACAAACAAATCAGCATTACGTATAAAGAATCCACTCCGTCCCTGCTGACAGGTGGCGTATGGACGTATCCACTGGCTAAACATATCTTCGGCGATATGGATGTAGCAAAAATGTCTTCTTCCAAAGAAGTACGTGAAAAACCAATTGGTTTTGGTCCATTTAAAGTGGATGTAATCACTCCGGGTGAGTCTGTAACTTATGTTAAGAACGAAGACTACTGGCGTGGGGCTCCGAAACTGGACAAAGTGACTCTGAAAGTTATCAACCCGACAACGGTTGTTCAAGAACTGAAATCTGGCGGGGTAGACCTCGTGGATGCATTCCCGACAGATCAATACAAAGATAATGCTAACCTGTCCAACGTAGAATTCCTGGGCGCAATCGATCGTGCTTATACGTACATCGGTTTCAAACTGGGTACGTGGGATGAAGAGAACGGAAAAGTTGTAAGCAATGCCGAAGCAAAAATGGGCGACAAAAAATTGCGTAAAGCAATGTGGATGGCTGTAGATAACGATCAAGTTGGTAAACGTTTCTATAATGGCCTGCGTTGGAACGCAACAACCTTGATTCCACCGTCTCACCCAGAATTCCATGATTCCAACAATCCGGGTGTAACATATGATCCAGAAGCAGCGAAAGCATTGCTCGACGAAGCTGGTTACAAACTGGATGGTGAATTCCGTACGAATCCGGATGGAACACCACTCGAAATCAACTTTGTATCCATGACTGGTGGCGACACAGCTGAACCATTGGCTCGTTATTATGTTCAATCATGGGCAGCTATTGGTTTGAAAGTAAACCTGGAAATGGTTGAGTTCAACAGCTTCTATGACCGTGTAGGTAACACAGGTAAAGATGATCCGAAAATTGATGTGTATCAAGCAGCATGGGGCGTTGGTATTGACGTAGATCCATCTGGTCTGTATGGCCGCGATGCACTCTACAACTTCTCCAGATTCTCCAGCGAAGAGAATGACAAATTGCTGGCACAAGGTATCTCTGCTGAAGCATTTGATGTAGACAAGCGTAAAGAGATCTACAATCAATGGCAGCAATACATGGTAGATGAAGTTCCTGTATTCCCTACACTGTATCGTGCAGTTGTAGCACCCGTTAACAAACGTGTAATGAACTATGCGATTGGTGATGGAACAGGCGTTTACCTGAGCGACCTGCAAGTTAATGCAGACAAAGCAGTTGTAGCTCAGTAACACATTCTTAAATTAGCAGCTGTAAGGATTGGGGTCCTTTAAGAAGCCGGTTGCTAGATTATTAATGAAGAATTCTCCTGGGAAAATGAATAAAAAGTGTCTTTAAAAACATGGATTCTGTACACTCTGGCATGGGTGTATGGGGTTCATGTTTTTTTTGTAACCAAAAAATAAAAAAAATTTAACTTTTTTTCAAAAAAGTGCAGACAAAATGCCTCTTTACTTCGTCTATATAGGTAAGAGGTGATCATCTTATGAAAAAATGGTGGAAACGGGCAGGTATGCTGCTGGCTCTCTTGCTTATTATATATTTGGGTGTGAAACCGGACATGCTGGTAGGCAAACCGGGAATTAAAGCTGAATCTGCGGTATTAATGGATATGAACTCTGAACAGATCTTAATGGATTTTAACGGCTCCGAAGAGATTGCTCCGGCAGGCGTCAGTAAGTTGATGACAGAACTGTTAGTAATGGAAGCCGTGATCAATGGTGATATAGGCTGGAATGATCTTGTTAATGTGAGTCTGTATGCCAGCTCAGTGGGGGGCAGTCAACTGACCCTGAAACAAGGAGAGCAATTCACCGTTCAAGAGTTGTTCGAGATCGTAGCTGTCTATTCAGCCAATGATGCAGCGGTTGCTCTGGCTGAACATATCAGTGGTACAGAGCAGAAGTTTGTGCAACAAATGAATCAGAAAGCAACTCAGATTGGGCTGTCTGAGGATACACAATTCACGAATTCAACGGGCCTCAGTGAAAAGTTGCTTGGTCCTAACCGTCCGATGGATATACAAGGGCAGACCTTAATGACGGCTATAGATGCATGCAAGCTTGCGCGATATCTGCTGAATAACCATCCCGAGATTTTAAGAATCTCCAGTCAAATGCAAGTATCAATGCACCAAAAAGGGATGTACATGAGTAACACGAACTGGATGTTGTCCTCTATTGGTGGACCGTATGCTTATGATGGGAATGACGGATTAAAGACCGGGTATGATGAAGATTCCGGATATCATTTTGTGGGGACAGCTGAACGTGATGGCAAAAGACTGATATCAGTTGTATTTGGAACAGATACTCGTGAAGGGCGTTTTGTGGAGACTCGGAAGTTATTCAACTATGGGTTTTCGGGAAACCGAGTCAGACCAGATTATTGAGCATTACGCAAGCGTTAGTACGTTAGATAAGATATGAGGGGTGTCCGCAGGTTCGACTGAACATGTGGTAGCTCTATTTTATCGAATCTGAGGTAAATTGATCCATATAACCATATTATTAAATTGACATATGGTTTTCTTTTGTTTTAAAATGACCAGTGAGTCATTATTATTCTACTCGGTTTAATATATATGTACCAAACCAACTGTACGATACTGAATTTACGATCTGATCGGGAGGTAACTTGTGATGCAAAAACAAATGAAATGGCCGCTAGTCCTGTTTGCCATAGGGGTATTTATGGCTGCGCTGGATAACGGGATCATCACCTCTTCACTGACCACCTTAAATGCATCATTTGGTGTGTCGCCAACATGGGGAGCATGGACGATTACGCTTTACACGCTTGGGCTTGCGGTGAGTGTACCTATTGCGGGCAAACTGTCGGACCGTTATGGTCGCAAGAAACTATTTTTGATTGAAGTGGCGTTGTTTGGGATCGGGTCCCTGCTTGTCGCGTTGAGCACATCGTTTACCTTTTTCCTGATTGCTCGTGTCATTCAAGCTTTGGGCGGTGGTGGGATTTTTATCATTGCCAGCTCATACGTATTAAGCAAGTTCCCGGCGGAGCGACAAGGTACAGCCTTGGGTCTGCTTGGAGGGATGAATGGTGTTGCCGCTATCTTGGGACCCAATGTCGGTGCTTTTATACTGGATCTGACTGGCAACTGGCATTGGTTATTCCTGATTAACGTGCCTATCGCCATTCTGCTATTCATAGCAGGTATTCGATTTATTCAGGAAGAGCAGGAACTGAATCGTGCAGCAGTGGACTGGAGCGGCATTGCTGTCCTAACGTTGGGTGTACTCAGTTTAATGTATAGCTTCAGCAATCTGGACGGTGTGAACATGCTTCAAAGCCTGGGATCACCGATGTTCTACGGCTTTTTCTTGGCAGGTGTGATCATTCTGGTGCTCTTTTACTTTATGGAAAAAAGGCTGGAAGGATCTGAACGTGAACCTGTTGTATCGACACAGCTTCTGGGCATTGCGTCCTTTCGCTGGACGTTGCTAATTGCCTTTTTCTCGGGAGCCATTCTGGCCTCAGTGATCTTCATTCCCGGATTTGTTGAGCAATATCTCGGCGTATCCAATACAGCTTCCGGGTACTGGTTTACTCCGCTTGCGCTGGCATCCGGCATCGGGGCAGGTGGAGGTGGATACCTCGTTGACCGCAAAGGGCCGATCTGGACATTATCGGTTGCGGGGCTGCTATCTGCCATTGGATTCCTGCTGTTCCCGCTATGGGTGGAGCATATCTGGCAATTTGTCATCGCGAGTACATTCGTAGGTATCGGTTTCGGTATGATGCTTGGTGCGCCAGTTAACGTACTTGTCACGGAACAGGCGGGGGAGAACAACAAAGGCATCGCGGTAGCGACCAGTTCGTTATTCCGCCAGATGGCGATGGCTATTGCACCTACGATTTTCGCTGGATTCCTGGCACGTTCTTTCATTAATCTGGGGTCCAACATTCAGGCAGGATTCGCTGACAAAGGAATTCAGGTGCCTCCGGAGATGCTGGAGCAATATGCATCGGGTGGAGCAGCAGGGAGTGATGTCTCCAGTCTGACAGAGGGCCTGTCCCAGATTCCTGATGAAGGCATCCGTGATGTGTTGCTCCAGGCAGTGCATCAAACGACAGGGCAGGGTTATAATGGCCTTTTCTGGTCTGCGGTGGTATTCAGTGTGCTTACGCTGGTAGCTGCGCTTATAACGGGACGTCTGCGTCAAAAAGAGAAGAGTCAACATGTGGAAAGTATATCCACAAACTGATTCGATAACGTTAGAAATGAAGAGAACAGTGTACCTTTTGTAGCTAAAAAGGAGTCGCTGTTCTTTTCAATTTAACCGGATTGTAACTTTTCTTGCTCTCGCAATGATTACAATAGAACGAGCGTAAGCGGTGTCTTGATTCAAGAGAGAGAAAACTTCAGAGAACACCGAGTCACAAGGCATCCCAGACGTTTAATTGGTATTATGGATTATCATTTCGATAGTGAAGAAGGAATCGATGGATGAAAAGCAGAACTAAGGATAAGAAGAAAAGAAGAAAAGGCCTATATATAACGCTCGTTTCACTTGTTGTTTTGTTAATCGGAGGTTATTTGTTCCGTCAGCAACTGGCTGTAGCGGCATTTGATCTGTTTCTCGCCGGTTCGGTAGAAGATCAGTTATCCCGTTCTTATGTACCGCAAGAAGGCAACAACACGCCTGATCCAACGGTATACCGTAAGGAACCATTCTCCGTGTTACTGCTCGGTTCGGATAAACGCGCCTATGAGAAAACGCGTGGACGTTCCGATACCGTCATCTATGCTGTAGTACGTCCGAAGGAATCCCGTGTGCTGTTGGTATCCATTCCACGTGATACGTATGTGCAGATTGTAGGACGGGATGCCAACAAGGACGGCGAAGATGATTATGATAAGCTGGCGCATGCCTATGCTTTTGGTGGGGAGAATATGTCCATCAATACCGTGGAGAAATTCCTTGATGCTGATGTGGGTTATTATGCAACGATCAACTTCGACGGAATCAAAAAAGTGGTTGATGCGCTTGGTGGTGTAAAACTGCCAATCGATGAGGACATTGTAAACAAGAATCCGGATCATGTGCAATTCACGATTGAAGGCGGTAAGCCGATCTATGACGGGCAGGAAGCACTGTATTATGTAAGATACCGTGAGGATAGCGATTTTAATCGTACCAAGCGGCAGCAGATTTTCCTGAACGCGATGGCGAATGAGATGCTGAATTTGAATCAAATCGCCAAAATTCCAGAATTGATTCAGATCATGGGAGACAGCTTCCAGACGGATATGCGAGCTTCTTTCATTATTGATCTGGCTAAACAAGTGCTTACTCAGGAGAAACCGCAGATTTCAAGCTTCACCATCCTGGGTGAGGGGATGAAAAAAGACGGTATCTATTATGGTCAGGCTGACGAGAAAGATGTCCAATATGCCAAAGAGCTGATTAACAACTGGATGGATCAATCGACCCCAGCCGGTGAAGTAATGATCCCTGACCGGCAAAAGATTGAATAACCAATTCCATACCAATGATGTGTTGTAGACCACAATCAGCAGTACGTTTATTCGCGGGCTGCTGTTTTTTTTCTTTGTATTGAGAACTATTATCCTTTTGGAACATCCTGCGTTCTGATCCGTATAATATAAGTTGAGCGAGATAAGTTGAACGAAGAAATTCACAAGGAGGATACACAAGGGTATGAACATCGCATTTTTTTTGCTACCCAAACAAGAGGTTACGTGCGTGACGTCGGATTCTACGCTGCGGCAAACGTTGGAACGGATGGAATATCATCGTTTTACGGCGGTACCCATTTTGAATAAAGAGGGCAAATATATTGGTACAGTTACCGAAGGCGACTTACTGTGGTATATGAAGAATGCCGAGGGAAAGATTTCATTTGAAAACGCTTCAAAGTTCTTGCTCAAGGATGTTCCCCTTCGCTTGGATATTAAACCTGTATCCATTAACGCCAACATGGAGGACCTGATTAATCTGGCTAAAGTTCAGAACTTTGTTCCTGTGGTCGATGATATGGATCGGTTCATTGGTATTGTCAGACGGAGTCAGATAATTGAGTACTGCGAGGGCATTGTAGCCAAAGAATCGATCAAGGCTAAGTAAGGCTGTTACGAATTTAAACATTATTGTGTCATGAGGGATAATCACAGCCGTCCGGTATCATGTTAAACTTAAGAAGTCCTGAATCAGGGGCGGATTCGAAGTTTTTTACAAATATATAGGTCGATAGGATGTACGGAGGACTCCGCATAAGTACCTGACATCAGTTTCGGAGAACTTCTCCGTTTTTTGGGGTAATTTTGCGGGCCCTCTTTTTATGCTATAATCGAGAATAAAGCTTTTTCGGGGGAGAGTGACTTTCGCCAATATGCCTAAAGAACTGGATGTAGCCAAACGCGCTAAAGTGATTGAATGGCTGAAAACCGAAGTGCTTGATCAGGTATCCCGATTATTCAAGGCGTTATGGGAAGGCAGTACAACTCGAATCGGGGACAGTCTTGCCAGTTTGATTATGAGTAGTTACATATTGGGCCGCAGGCTCGGTATTCCTTTCAAGGATCTGGATGCACTGCTAGTTGAGAAGTTGAAAAAGCATAAACAGGAAGGTCACCAGCTTGAAGACTGGTACCAGGATATTTCCGCGCTAGAAGATCATATGCGTAAGAGGTGAATTTGTTGAAATTTAGCTTTAAATCAGCTGTTTGGAGCGCAGTTTATCTGCTCTTGCTACTTTCGCTGTTAACTCCTTTATCGGTACTTGCCATATTTTTTATGATGATTCCGGGAGTTATTTTGTATGCTTCATTATCTTTAAAATCATTTATATGGCATCTCGTGCCCGTAGCCGTTATTTTGGTCGTATTCCACCCCATCTATCTGTTACTATTGCTCATCTTTACCCTGCCTGCGATCGTTATGGGTCACGCGTATAAAACACGCAAATCAGCCCTGTTCGCCCTGATGGCGGGAAGTGGCATGATGTTGGCAGAATACTTGTTGTTGCTCTTGGTCGGCAGTGTCATTTTCCAATTCGACCTGTCCAGTTATATTGAAGATGTGGTCAAATTGACCATTGAACCGTTAACCAATACATCGAATCAGATGATCAACGGGTTTGCATGGACACCTGAGATGACCGAGGATGTTGCCAAACAAACACAGCTTATGATTCCGTTTGCTCTCGTTGTCACATCGATGGTAATGGCCTTTATTACACACGCCATAGCTCGTCCGATTCTGAACGTGATGGGTGTGGTGGTATCGAAGCTTCCACCAGCGAGAGAGTGGCGTATGCCGCGTGCATTGATCTGGTATTATTTCCTTGCACTGTTGATCGAAGTGATCTCCAGACAAAGTGATGGAACGTACTGGACCATGATTGCCATGAATCTGTCGCCGTTAATCAATCTGGGCTTCATGATTCAAGCGATCGGTTTCTTCTTCTTTCTCTCACATACAAAGAAATGGAATCCGGTTATACCATATTTCCTGGCGGCTGCGGTCTTCTTCATTGGTCCGCTTCGGATTATCGGAATTATCGATCTGGCGTTCCCGCTTCGTGAGGCAATATCGAAATCAAAACGATAGGGTGATGAGTCATGCCTAAATTTCTGAAGAAACGCTGGCACGGCTACTATACCGTATGGGCGTTCATACTGCTGCTGTTGCTCGTTATGTTCGTTACCATTTATAACTGGACGCTTGGTTTGATTAGTCTGATACTGGCTTCGGCGCTGGGAATCGTCATGATTAAGGCGGAGCTCGCGTTCCGCCGTGAGCTTAACGACTACATTAATGGCCTATCTATTCGGATCAAACGGATGGAGGGGGAAGCGGTCAGCATGCTTCCATTCGGAATTGTGCTGTACAGCGAAGATCGTACGGTAGAGTGGCATAACCGCTTTGTCGCGGAGATGTTCCAGGAGAAGACAATGGTGGGTAATCCGCTACTTAATATGTTTCCCAAACTTCCTCAGCCTAAAGAGAAGAAGGATGGGACGAAGGAACATTCATCCAAGGAGTTGCATGACGAATTCCAGTTGGATGATCGGCATTATGGAGTTATTCATAACCCGCAGGAGCGGTATGTATATGTATACGAGATTACGGAGCTAGCCATTCTTCGTGATAAATATGAAAATGAACGCCTTGCATTGGGAATTCTCGTTCTGGATAATCTGGACGAGGCTGCCCAAGGCATGGACGATCAACAGCGTACAGCGCTGATTGCCCGAGTGACCAGCGAAATTACGTCATGGGCCAAGCGGTACGAAGTGTACCTGCGCCGTCTGTCTTCTGATCGTTATCTGTTGATGCTGAATCATAAGTCTTTGCAGGAACTGGAGCAGAGCCGATTTGTCATTTTGGATGAAGTTCGGGAGATGACTGCTGACCTCAAAGTGCCAATGACACTCAGTGTTGGACTGGCGTTTGGATCGGATAGCATCAGCGAGATGGGAGAACTGGCACAGTCCAGTCTGGACATGGCACTTGGACGTGGTGGTGATCAGGCTGCCGTGAAGTCCGGACAACGCCTGTCTTTCTATGGGGGTAAGTCTAACGCAGTGGAGAAACGGACACGGGTAAGAGCCCGCGTTATTGCGCACGCGCTACGTGATCTGATGCAGGAAAGCGATCGGGTGCTCATCATGGGGCACAAAATTCCGGATATGGACGCGATCGGCGCATCCATCGGAGTGTGGAAAGCGGCCAGTCTGTACAATGTGGAAGCCCGAATTGTTCTGGATGGAATTAATCCATCGATTGAACGCATGATGGAGCAAGTGAACAAGGACGAGAAGTTGTCCAAAGCATTTGTATCACCGGAACAGGCAACCCAGATGATGACCGAGCACACGTTGTTGGTGGTGGTGGATACTCATAAGGCCTCCATGACCATGGAGCCGAAACTGGTACAGTCTGCTACCCGTGTCGTAGTTGTAGATCACCATCGCCGGGGCGAAGAGTTCATCAATGACGCAGTGTTGATCTATCTGGAGCCTTATGCGTCCTCTGCTGCCGAATTGGTAACCGAACTCTTGCAATACATTCATGATAAGGTACAATTCACTCCGCTAGAAGCTACGGCTCTACTTGCCGGGATTACGGTGGATACGAAGCATTTTGCACTGCACACGGGGTCCAGAACGTTCGAAGCGGCAGGCTTCTTGCGCCGTAGCGGTGCGGACACCATTATGATCCAGCGGTTGATGAAAGAGGATCTGTCAGAATATATTGCTAAGGCAGAAATCATAAAGCATGCTAAAATGGTATATGGAAACATTGCGCTGGCGGTCACAGACCCTGGTAGCAAGATTTCACAGATGATGATCGCCCAGGTGGCGGATACATTGCTGAACATGACTGACGTGGTCGCTTCATTTGTGATTAGTGAGCGTCCGGATGGACTTATTGGCATCAGCGCGAGATCGCTGGGGCGCATGAATGTTCAAGTTGTCATGGAACGACTGGGCGGTGGCGGACATTTGACGAATGCTGCCGTGCAGCTTGAAGGAACGCTTGGAGAGGCAGAAAAACGGCTGACGAACGTACTGGCTGAAATCGAAAAGGAAGAGGGGCTGTTCGAATGAAAGTCATTTTTATAAAAGATATGAAGGGTCAAGGCAAGAAAGGGCAAGTGAAAGAAGTATCTGAGGGTTACGCACAGAACTTCCTATTGCCACGGGGAATCGCACGTCTGGCAACAGACGGCAACATGAAGACACTGGACAACCAGAAGGCGGCTGAAGAGAGACTCAAACAGGAAGAGAAAGCGGAAGCGGAAGCACTTGCGAAAAAGCTGGAAGCAGAAGTGACTGAACTGAAAGCCAAGTCCGGCGAAGGTGGTCGTCTGTTTGGCGCCATTACTAGCAAACAGATCGCAGAAGCTTTGTCTAAAAAGGGTCTGAAAGTAGACAAACGCAAAATTGAGCTGGACGAGCCTATTCGTACACTCGGCGTAACACAAGTAACTGTCAAGGTTCACCCTGAAGTGAAGGCAACCTTGAAGGTACAGGTAACGGAAGAGTAAGATGGGCGGAGAAATGTTATTCGACCGGATTCCCCCGCAGAACCTGGAAGCCGAACAGGCCGTGCTGGGTGCAATCCTGTTGCAGGGCGAGGCCCTGATTACAGCGATGGAACGGGTGCAAACCGAGGATTTCTATGATAAACCCCATCAATTAATCTTTGAAGCGATGATCCAGCTTGGTGAGGGAAATCAACCGATTGACCTTGTTACACTGACTTCGCTTCTGAAGGATAAAGGTGAGTTGGAGGACATCGGGGGCGTTAGTTATCTGGCTAAGCTAGCCCATGGTGTACCTACAGCCGCGAACGTAGACTATTACGCTCAGATTATCGAAGAGAAATCGATGCTGCGTCGCCTGATTCGTACGGCAACTCAGATCGTGAGCGAAGGATATACAGGCGGAGAAGATGTTGCAGCGATGCTCGGAGAAGCTGAACGTCGCATTCTGGAGATCTCCAACCGTCGCTCCAGTAGTGGTTTTATAGCCATACAGGACGTACTGATGGAAGTATTCGATCGTGTGGAAACACTTCATCAGAATAAGGGTACAACAACAGGTATTCCGTCCGGGTTTATCGATCTGGACAAGATGACTGCCGGATTCCAACGCAGTGACTTGATCATTGTAGCGGCCCGTCCTTCCGTAGGTAAGACGGCCTTCGCCCTGAATATCGCTCAGAACGTAGCCATTCGGGCCCAGGAGACGGTAGCCATCTTCAGTCTGGAGATGTCAGCTGCCCAGCTGGTGCAACGTATGATCTGTGCGGAAGCCAACCTGGATGCCAGCGTAATGCGTATGGGTGACTTCAAGGGTGATGAAGACTGGCAGAAGCTGACGATGGGTATTGCAGCTTTGTCAGAAGCCAACATCTTTATAGATGATACGCCAGGGATTACCGTAGCGGATATTCGTGCCAAATGCCGTCGTCTGAAGAAAGAGAAAGGCCTTGGCATGATCCTGATCGATTATCTTCAACTGATTAGTGGACGTGGTAAAGCAGGGGAGAACCGTCAACAAGAGGTATCCGAGATTTCACGTACACTGAAACAGATTGGCCGGGAACTGGAAGTTCCGGTTATTGCCTTGTCCCAGCTGAGCCGGGGTGTAGAGCAACGTCAGGACAAACGTCCGATGATGAGTGACTTGCGGGAATCGGGTTCGATCGAGCAAGATGCCGACATCGTAGCGTTCCTGTACCGGGATGACTACTATAACCAGGAGACCGAGAAGAAAAATATTATCGAGATCATTATCGCTAAACAGCGTAACGGCCCGGTAGGTACGGTGGAACTGGTCTTCCTGAAAAACTTTAATAAATTCGTCAATTACGAGAGGGCACACAATGATGCCTTCGCGATGTAATGGGCAGGTGCTGAGGGCTTCGATCAAGAAGCCAGAATCGTCTGTCCCGAAGATCAACCATTAGAGCAACTGAACTCAAACATGTGTGATAAATACCAGATATAGATTCACATTGAAAAGGGTATCCTTGAACCGGTGATAGCAGTCAAGCAAGCTTGGACTGAAGTCTCCGGTTTTTTGTGTTGAAATAATGGGTAAATCCCGAACATTACGGTTGTACTATATCTAATTGTTCGCCATTTGATTTGACTTTGAAAAAGGGTACTGGTACACTAATACTGCTGCGTTAAAGTAGCGCAAACCTTCCCTTGAATGTAACGGAAGGACATTTTTACTGTCCGTTAGCACGCTTCTCAGTCGGTTTATTGCGTAACACGCCTGCCGGGATAGAGGACGGACAGACCAATACAAAGGTGCGCAAGGCACCCACGGAGGAATGTTAACTATGTCAACGGTAGTTGTAGTGGGAACGCAATGGGGAGACGAAGGAAAAGGTAAAATCACGGATTATTTGGCGGAGAGCGCTGATGTGGTGGCTCGTTATCAAGGTGGTAACAATGCGGGTCATACAATTCTGATTGATAACAAAAAATATAAACTGACGATGATTCCATCAGGGATTTTCTACACGGATAAAGCGTGTGTTATTGGTAACGGAATGGTTATCAACCCGAAGGCACTCATCGAAGAAATTAACTATATTCATGACAATGATTTTACAACGAAGAACCTGTCCATCAGTGAGCGCGCACATATCATCCTGCCATATCACATGGTACTGGATGCACTCGAAGAAGAGAGCAAAGGCCCGAACAAAATCGGTACGACTGGCAAAGGAATTGGCCCATGTTACATGGACAAATCAGCTCGTATTGGTATTCGGATGGTTGACCTGCTGGATGCTGAAGATTTCGAACTGAAACTGCGTCATCTGGTCAAAGAAAAAAACCGCGTCATCGAGCAAGTCTACGGCGGCCAGCCTGTTGATGTGGAAGAGATTCTGCAAGATTACCTCGGATATGCTGAAATTCTGCGTCCTTACGTACGTGATACATCGGTTGTTCTGAACGAATATATTGATGAGGACAAAAAAGTATTGTTTGAAGGCGCACAAGGCGTTATGTTGGACCTTGATCAAGGAACTTATCCTTTTGTTACATCATCCAATCCGTCCGCAGGTGGCGTATGTATCGGTTCTGGCGTAGGCCCGGCTCGTATTCAGCAAGTCATTGGGGTAGCAAAAGCTTACACAACCCGTGTAGGAGATGGCCCATTCCCTACGGAATTGCATGATGCAATCGGTGACCAAATCCGTGAGACTGGACATGAGTACGGTACAGTAACTGGCCGTCCACGTCGTGTGGGTTGGTTCGACAGTGTTGTTGTTCGCCACGCGCGTCGTGTTAGCGGAATTACAGGTCTGTCCCTGAACTCTTTGGACGTAATGACAGGTCTGGAAACCGTAAAAATCTGCACAGGATACAAATTCCGCGGCGAGGTCATCACACACTATCCGGCAAGCCTCAAAATGCTGGCAGAATGTGAAGCAGTATACGAAGAGATGCCAGGTTGGAGCGAAGATATCACTGGAGCGAAGAAACTTGAAGACCTGCCAGTGAACACACAGAATTATGTAAAACGTGTTTCCGAACTGACAGGCATTCCAATTGCCATCTTCTCCGTTGGTCGTAACCGTGAGCAAACAAATCAAGTTCTTCCAATCTACGAGTAATCGAAGAAATAGAGAGATTGTTTCTTGAATTATAAAATAGAATCCTCTGCCTACTTAGGCATGTTGAGCCTCCAGTTGTTGCTTTTATAGCGATGACTGGAGGTTTTTTGTATTTTTTTCGGATATAATCCCGAGATTTCCGTCAATACTGGTTAACAGTAGAGTCACAGACCCCGACATGCGCATGTTAGACGGGTGGGATAATCGGAGGGAGAGAACGGAATGAAGTTGCTTGTGTGGTTTGTCAAAATCGTGCTAACCGTGTTGCTGGTCAGTTCACTGACACTGCTCACGACCGGATTAATTGTACAGTCATATGCGAAGTCGCTACTCGCGAGTTTCAATATTCAGTGGGAAGGTCAACCCATGGGGTTAAACGCCATGTTCCAAGGTGCTTTGGGCGGTAAAACCAGCGAGGGGAATAAATCGGGAAATGGGACGACAGATCAGCCGACAGGAGCGGACGAAGAGAAGGTTCCGGAAGATGCTGTTTCAGTTATGGGGAATGGGACGGAGAGCGGTCAATCTGGCGTAGATGCAGGCAATAATGCGTCCCAAGGGAGCGGCTCAGGCGAGGGCGCAGGTGTAGGCTCAGGTACAGATACGACTGGCGGATCAAATTCAGGCACAAGTGCAGGCAATGGGACGGATACGGGCACGGGTAATGGTACAGCTTCAGGCAATGGAACCGGAGCGGCCAGCGGAGGTGCTTCTTCAGGCAATGATGCCATTGTTGTATCACCGGATGACATTACAGGAGCGAAGGACAAGCTGCCAGCAGAGGAGAAAGAAAAAATCTTCAGCCTGCTCATGAACAAGCTGCCGCAGAAAGAGATGCAGCAGATCTCAGGTGCCATGGAAGGTGGCCTAACGGAACAGGAATTACGTGAGATTGAACAGGTGATCTCGAAGTACCTGACCAGTGAAGAGTACGACAACCTGATGGAAGTACTGCAAACAGAATAGGATGATAGGCAGGCAGGGAAGACAGGCGTGCTAATAGACGTATCGCCTGATTCATAATGTAATGGACTTGTCGAGGATGATTGAATATAATTTATTTAAATAAATTCTGGAAATGCCTGTAGGAGGGAAAAGTGTATGAAATATAAAGGTAAAGAACACAACATATAAAAACGTTCAGGCAACATTGCAGAAACCTCCAGTCCAATTCGTGGACCTCCGTTCATAGGTGCTTTCAAGAGAAACGATGGACTTGTGTTTACGAATACACTAATTGGAGGTTGTATTGACCATGAACTTATATCATTCTAATTCAGAACCATCAGTAAAAGAGTTTGCCGAGGCGGCGAAAGAGCGATACGAGCAAGGACTGCAAGAGGCGGACCAGCCGTTTAGTGGCTGGGATTTTAGCTATGTAACAGGGAGTGGGAGACTCCAGAGCGGAATATTGCCTTGGTCATATGGAACGATGGCGCGCCGATTATTGAATCAAACAGAACGAATGCTCGACATGGGGACTGGTGGAGGAGAGATGCTGTCCAGACTCCGTCCCCTTCCTCCATACACATGTGCGACCGAGGGCTATCTCCCCAATATACCTATTGCAGAGGAACGTTTACAGCCGCTCGGTGTGAAGGTGCTTCCAGTGACTGATGATTCGCAACTTCCTTTCACAGATGGGGAATTCGATCTGATTCTTAATCGGCATGAGTCGTATGATGAGCGGGAAGTTAGGCGGATTCTATCGGTAGGGGGAATGTTTCTAACTCAACAGGTAGGTTGGTCAGATTGCAGGGAGATCAATGATCGGCTCGGCATTCCTATGCCAGCGGATTACGCTGAATGGGAACTGGATCGTGCTGTTCTTCAGCTGGAACAGTCTGGATTCCGTATTCTGGAGCAACGGGAAGCAACCCCTGCACAACGTTTCTATGATATAGGCGCACTGGTATATTATCTAAAGACTATCCCGTGGCAAGTACCTGATTTCAAAGTGGAACAGTTCCGTCAGCCGTTAATGGATATTCATATGGAGATGGAGCACAATGGATTCTGGGAAGTACAGCAAAAGCGATTTGTAATTCTTGCAGTCAAAGAATAGAGACATAAAAGTTAATTTTTATTGTGGCATGAGATGAAATCCAGTTTAAGATAAACCACAGTCAGGCTGTTTACGTAATCCCTTATCAGAGTTGATCTGGTGAGGGATTTTATTTGTATTTTTATGAAAAATAAAGCATATTTCACTGGGTCTTAGAACCTAGTCTTAATTTGCGAAGAAAAGTACATAGTACAGCGGATGTTGAGGCATAATGGGTGATGGACCAGCCGTACTATCTTATGGATAATTCAGGGAAACCAAGCGGGGCGTGGCTTTGCGGTGTGACGTGTAGAGTTGAAATGAGTGTAAAACCTGTGTTAAAGTATACGGGTGTGATAAAAGGTTAAAATTTTGACACTTTTACGAGCGCAGCTAAAGTCCTGATTTTGCGGACACCCAATACAAGTACCAACGAGCATGGGACAGACACGATGGGTGATGTCTTGACAGAAATGCGAACTGAGAAGTGCTGAAAAGGAGAGAATCATGAAAGGTTTCAGAGGCATACGCCAACCGGGCAAAGACCGGGTACACGAACAATCCGGGGAACACCGGACGGCCGAAGACAAAAACAACATGAGCATGTCCACCTTCAGTGTGAATAAGAAGCGCGTTCTGGCCTCGCGCAAATGGATCATTACAGCAGCATGTGGTGTATTCATCGCAGCATCGCTCGGGTTCGCAGGCAAACAATATGTTACTGCAAACACCGTACCGTACTATAAAGTAATGGTTAAAGGTAGCGAGATTGGTACCATTGCAGATGAGGCACAATTGCAACAACTATTTACAGACAAAACTGAGGAATATCAACATAAATATCCGGATGCAGAGATGGTGCTGAACACAGATGGCATCACAACCGAAACGGTAAGAGCGTACAAACCTGAAGTGAACAGTGACGAGACGCTGGACAAACTGGGTGACATGCTGACAGCCTACGCCAAAGGTGTGGAGCTCAAGGTAGATGGTGAAGTCATCGGCATTGTGAAGGATCAGGCAACAGCGGATGCAATCCTGGAACAAGTGCAGAGCAAATACATATCGGCATCGGCTGTGCGAAGTTCGCTTAAGACGAAGTCGGTATCGGCTAATTCCTCGAAGAAAGACGAGGGACCAAGCACAACCCTGAAGTCTGTAGGCATCAAGGAAGATGTAGCGACAGATGTGGTGAAGGCTGATCCAAACAAAATATGGGATGTGTCCGAGGCGGTTAAAGCTTTAACCGTTGGTAAAGACGCGCCTGTAACTTATGTGGTTCGTGAAGGAGATACAATCTCTTCGATCGCTGCCAAGTATGAAATTACACAAAGCGAGATTCGTAAGCATAATCCGGGCATCAAGGAAACGTCGCTTCAAATCGGAGACGAACTGACCTTGACCGTTCCGAAACCGGCGGTAACCGTTAAATCGGTTGAGCAGGTTGTTGAACAAATTGAGATCAAACCGCAAGTGGAAGTGCGCAAAAGTGACGAGTTGAAAGCAGGTACAACAAAAGTCGTGCGCCCAGGACAAAGCGGCTTGAAAAGCATGCAGTATCGTATAACCAAAGAAAATGGTGAAGTGGTTCAGGAAGAGTGGCTTGGTCAGGAAGTGATTAAAGCAGCTGTAACTGAAGTAGTCCTTAGCGGAACAAAAGTTGTTGGTGAGGGCACAGGTGAATTTGCTTGGCCGGTATCAAATGCAACGATGAGTAGCAGCTTTGGACAACGTTGGGGTCGCCAGCACAAAGGTGTCGATCTGGTAGGTAACCGCGATGTGAAAGCGTCTGATGAGGGTGTAATTACTTTTGCAGGACAGAAAAGCGGCTATGGTAATGTCATCATTATTAACCACCGTAACGGATACGAAACACTGTATGGACATTTGAACAGCATTGGCGTTAAGGTTGGACAAGTGGTTGAAAAAGGTGAGAGTATCGGCGTTATGGGCAACACGGGTCGTTCGACTGGAACACATCTGCATTTTGAGATTATTAAGAATGGAACGGTAGAAAATCCGTTAACGTATCTGAACTAATATAAGCTTAAGTAGAGCAAGGTTGGCTATAATGCTGGCCTTGTTTTTTGCTGCTGTAAAAAATTTTCAGATGAAAGACCTTCCAACCCTCCGATCGGGATGTGACGGTGCTTCAGGTATGTTAAACTAGAGAGTATAAACAACAAACTAGAGAAACAAATCAAGTAGGCTTGGTACAAGCTAAACATAGAAGAGAGATATAAACGCTAACGCGGATTAAGCAGGATATAGGGGTGAACTTAGCCGATGCAGGGGAAGATTTTGGTGGTGGACGATGAACAGCCCATCGCGGACATTCTGAAGTTTAATTTGGAAAAAGAGGGTTACGAGGTCATCTGTGCATTTGATGGCATTCGTGCGGTTGAATTGGCGTTATCCGAGAAACCGGACCTGATGTTGCTGGATCTGATGCTCCCGGGCAAGGACGGTATGGATGTCTGTCGCGAGGTGCGCGCTCATCTAGAGATGCCAATCATTATGCTTACCGCCAAAGATGGCGAGATCGACAAAGTGCTCGGACTAGAATTGGGTGCGGATGATTACGTGACGAAGCCATTCAGTACGCGTGAGTTGCTTGCACGGGTGAAGGCACAGATGCGCAGACGGCAAAAGCTTGCGATTACGGCAGAAGCGCACGAAGACGAAGAGAAGCAGGTCATGCGGCTATTTGATCTGGCGTTTGATATGGACATGTATACGGCTTATAAAGGCGGAGAACCGCTTGATCTGACCCACCGTGAATACGAACTTCTCTATTATATGGCGAAGCATTCCGGCAAGGTTATGACACGGGAACATCTGCTGCAAGCGGTATGGGGATATGAATATTTCGGTGATGTACGTACCGTGGATGTCACGATCCGTCGTTTGCGTGAGAAGATTGAGGAGAATCCGAGCAAACCGGAAACGATTCTGACTCGCCGCGGGCTCGGTTATCTCGTGCGCAGTGCCAAAAGCGTGGGGATATAATGGGCCGATTCGCGCGATTTTCGTTCTTCCGAACGATTCAGGCGAAATTGATCATTATCTATGTACTGCTGATTCTGATTGCGATGCAATTGATCGGGGTTTATTTTGTGAGCGCGATGAAGAACTCACTAACGAGCAACTTTACGGAAGACTTGCAGGCGCGTGCGGAGATGCTGTCGGTTCTCGTGGGGGAGACGATGGCTGGTGGAGAAGCAGAGGCTGGCGAGGACAAAACGGAAAATCTGCGTGTGCTGGTGAACAACCTGTTCAACATTAACGGTGCCGAGATTCAGGTGCTGGATGCCAGCGGCAAGGTACTCACGACCTCGCTAAGTTCACATTCGGACTATGTGGGTCGCAAAAACACCCAGACCGTAGTCAGCCGTGCGCTGCAAGGCATTCGGGACAATGAGGAATATATCGTGGACGAGGATAATGTTCGCAAAAAGGTCGTCGCCAAGCCGGTGCTGTCCGGCGGCAAGATCATTGGTGCGGTCTACATCGCGGCATCCATGAACGAGCTGTATTCCACGATGGAGGGAATCAACAAAATCTTTATCTCCGGCATTTTGATTGCCTTGGTGCTAACGGCGGTACTTGGCGTGATCTTGTCTCATACGATAACGCAGCCGATTAAGGAAGTGACTCGGAGAGCGACAGCGGTCGCAGAAGGTAACTTCGATCAGCAGACACCTGTATTTGGCACGGATGAGATTGGTCAGCTCAGTCGGGCTTTTAACTATATGACCAGTAGGCTTCGGGACGCACTTTCACTGAATGAAGAGGAGAAGGAGAAGTTGACTTCCATTCTGACGAATATGAGTGATGGTGTGGTGGCTACGGATGAGTACGGTAAAGTCATTCTCGTAAACCGTCGTGCCAGCAGCATTCTGGGTATGCATCCTGCGGATATTGAAGGAAGACACTTCGCTATATTACTCGGTATTGATCCGGAGGATGCGGAAGCTCTCGCGAGTGGTTTCACAGGTTCAACGTTGCTGCAGATTGCACCCGCAGGACAAGAAGAACCTGTGGTCATTCGGATGACGTTTACACCAGTTCATCGACGTGAACGGGGGATCACGGGAACGATTGCCGTACTTCAGGATGTTACGGAGCAGGAAGAGCTTGAGGCATCCCGGCGTGAATTCGTAGCCAATGTATCCCATGAACTGCGTACACCACTGACCACGATCAAGAGTTACGCGGAAGCACTGGATGACGGTGCACTGGAAGATCCGCAACTTGCCGGTCGTTTCGTTGGTGTTATTCAGAACGAGACGGAGCGAATGATACGACTGGTTACGGATCTGCTGCATCTATCTCGGCTGGATTCCAAAGAGGCTTTGCTACGTAAACAGCCAACCGATATCCTGGAAATGCTGGAGGAAGTGACGGATCGATTCTCGTTTCAGATGCATCAGAAGGATATTCAGCCTGTGCTGTCTGTAGAGAATGATATTCCGGCTGTTCCGCTGGATCGTGACCAGATTGATCAGGTGCTGGATAATGTCGTATCCAATGCGCTGAAATATACATTGGAAGGCGGCACCATTACGATTGCGGCTAGACGCAGTGATGAACACGCACTTGCCATCTCGGTATCGGATACCGGAATGGGTATCCCACAGCGTGATCTGGATCGCATTTTTGAGCGGTTTTATCGGGTGGACAAGGCTCGTTCCCGCAGTATGGGAGGCACAGGGCTAGGACTGTCCATTGCCCGGGAAATTGTGAAGGCACATGATGGAAGCATCTCTTTGGAGTCTGAAGTAGATGTGGGAACGACAGTAACGTTCACACTGCCGATGCGTGAGAAAGGGGGTGAGCACCGTGAAGGAACGGATTAAATCCTTGGTGCTTGCTGCCCTTGTTGTAGCCAGTCTGGTTCAGAGTTATTTTCTAATCTACCGTTTGCCCGGAGGCGGGGATTCCATTGTGACGTCAGAAACGAACTATGTGAAGACGGAAAATATGGGTCAGGAACGCAATATTGAAGAATTGATCTTCCCTGATCAGATGATTATTCATCTGGGTGAGGATAAACATACGGTGTTTTACCCTGGCAATACGTTCTATCAGTTAATCTATTCACGGTTACAGGGGCGGGCGTTCGATGATTTTCAGCGCCGCAGTGTGCAATCGGTGAACTGGGATCAGATTCGCAAGGAGAACCCTGGGTTTGAGCTATCGTTCAAAGAAGGTATTCCCGTAGCATTGTTACAGCGGGTGATGAGGCTTGGGACGGATTCCTTGTTCCAAGGGGAGACCATTAACCGAATCTCGATCTATACGTCCAAAAATGAAACGAAGGCCCATGCGCTGTTCTTCAGCGCCAAGGGAGACGTGGTATACGAAGCAACGCAGGCGGACCTGACAGTACAAGACGTGCAACAGCATGTTGACTTCGGTACGAACTGGACGCCATATACGCTGATGGATGGCGGGTATTATATCCCGGCCGAAGCTCTAGAGACGATTGAGGCAGATGTGCCGACAGGGCAGTTCACGGTTGAGCAAATGCAGCGTAGTCTGTTTTTCGATCCAAGCATGACCCGGAATATCCGGGAAAAAGATGGATCGGAGATCTACACGGATAGTAAACGTAGTCTGCAGGTAAAACAGGAACAGCGCTGGATCAGTTACACCGATCCGGCGGCACCGCCTGCGGGACAGATTGATCCCGCGAAGGATGCGCTGTCTGCGGTTGATTTTGTGAATCAGCATGGTGGCTGGAAAGGCCGGTCGCGCATGATGCTGGAGACCGCCGACAGCAAGACGCGGCTTGAATTCCAGCAGTATTACGGCAGCTATCCGATTATGGATTCCATGCAGTTCCGCTTTGGCACGATCAGCATGGAGATGCAGCAGGAGACGGTATCCAGTTATGAACGATCGCTGGAATACCTGAACGAAGGTGCAGAGACGAAGAAATCGGTCAAATTGCCTGGCGGAGACAAGCTGAAGGCTCTTATTAAAAAGGTAGCAGGTGAGAATCGCCAGGTGGTGGATGTCTACCCGGCATATCGTCCTTCTTCGATTGAGGACGGACTAAAGCTGATTCCGGTATGGGTGATCCGCTTTGGAAACGGGGAGGAAACCACCGTTTCTTGATGGATTGTAGGGTAATGGAGTCATTCGATATCCGAGCGAGGTGTAAGGTCACACGATAACGGAGAGGGCAGAAAAAAGCTGGAGAAGCGAAGCGTTCGCCTTTATCGCCGGATTTCTCCCTTAGGAAAAGGGAATCAAGAAATCTGGGGATAACAGCGATCGGAAGGTTGTTCTGACCGCGGAGTGGGCCAGTGTGATATTAGTTGCTTTTATCAAATGGACGGAGGTGAATGTTTTGGATTGGGGACGGGCGAAAAATGTGTTGATCTATGCCTTTCTGCTGCTCAATCTGGTGCTGGGATACCAGATCTGGATGGATGCGCGAGAGACGGCCGGAGCCAATCTGGACTTCACCTCACTGGCAGATAATACACAGCAGGCGATGGAAGAGAAGGGCATTCAGGTGCTGGCTCCGATTCCAAATGAAACGCCAAAGCTGCCCAAGTTGTCCTATGAGTTCATTGAAGAGGACAGGGCTGGCGTGGATATGGAACTGGAACAGCCTGTAGATAGCAAGTTGATCTTCTCGCAAAGTGAGCTGGAAGATGCATTAGAGCGTGAGATTCCACAGATTGGGACATACCGGCTGGATCAGTTGATGGCCGAGGATGGGGCTTTTGTGCTTCACCCACTGGTGGATGGCAAATGGCCGCTCTTCAATGTGAGTCTGGAGCTATTCTACAGCGACCAGAAAATAACGGGTTACCGTCAAACTCCAGTGCGGATTACAACCGCAGAGGAGAGCGATCAGCAGGTGCTTCCGGCGTCGAAGGCGCTGGGAACGCTGATCGAGAACTTTTTGCCAAATGATGCAATTGTCAAAGATATTCAGCTGGGCTATTATGGCCAGTTGTTCAATTCAGATATACAGGTAGCGATGCCGGCATGGCGGTTCGTGCTGGAAAGTGGCGAAGTGTTGTACGTGCAGGGCATCAGTGGGGATGTATTCAGTCCCAAGACAGACAAACCAGGGGAGTAATGCGTTATGGGGATATATTTTACCGTGTTATCCAGCGGTTCGACAGGTAATGCCACAGTCATACAACATGGGGGTACCTCTCTCATGATTGACGCGGGTCTTAGTGCGAAGCGATTGGATGCACTGTTTCAGGAAAGGGAGATTTCTGGGGCAGAATTGGACGGGATTCTGGTTACACATGAACATTCCGATCACATTAAAGGACTAGGCGCGATGTCTCGGAAATATAATTTACCAATCTACGCGAATCTGAATACGTGGGCGGCACTGGAGAAGTCGGTTGGGGCGATTCCAGAGGAAAACCGGAGGGTATTTGAGACGGGTGAAAAGCATGATTTTGGTTCACTGCGCGTGGAATCCTTCGGGATCTCGCATGATGCGGCTGAGCCGGTAGGTTATACGTTCGATGATGGTACGGAGAAGCTGTCTGTTGCAACGGATCTCGGGTACATGAGCGACAAGGTTCGCGATGCCATCTCTGATTCTGACGTGCTGGTGCTGGAGGCGAATCATGATGTCGAATTGCTGCGTATGGGGCGTTATCCATGGAACACCAAGCGCCGGATTTTGAGCGACATTGGGCATTTGTCGAACGAAGCGGCAGGTGCAGCGCTTAGTGAACTGATGAACGGACGCATCAAGCGCACGTATCTGGCACATCTTAGCCGAGATCATAATATGATGGACTTGGCAAAAATGTCGGTGCGCGACGCGATGGAGAGCCGTGGATGCTTTTATCGGGACCATGAGTTCAAACTCTGTGATACGTATTACGACCGTCCTACGCCATGGGATAGGGTGGGTGAGCCATAAAGCTGTCCAGTTCGGCGGCTTTGCGCTCGACTTCCTCGCGGGTTAGGATGCCTTTATCAATAAGTAGTTCAATGATGGTGCTGAGTGCAAGGGTATTTCGATAGTGTTCTTCCTTGAGATCGGCCAGCTTGGCCGCCATATGAACTTCATCCATGGCTGTGAGTGTACGTGTGCGATCCATATATATCCTCCTCTATGAAGCTTCGAATTGTCTTTTACTATTATTGTAGTCAGGCTTGATGGAAAACATTCCTCTTTTTGCCGCTAACATTTGTGTGATGAGACGTGTATGCTGAACCTGTGACTATGCAGGGGTGAAAAAGTTCTTCAAATTTGCCAAAATGGCGCTTAGCGGACCGGATTTTGTGGTGATAGATACTATGGACCTTTATTGTTAAGCGCGTTATAGCGGAAATTTGCTTTAATTTTCGTAAATATGCAACTTTTTGTGATTTGACGTGTTTAGTATATGAGGAGCATTGTGATTTTGGCTGTTTTGCGTGTGAAATGGCATGTCATAGAATGCGAGAGCATGATTGATAGAGTCACTGACAGAATGGCGTGTCCGTTCTGTTGTACATAGACGCTGTATCTTGATTTGATGCCGGGATGCGGCGATATGCAAGACCATTTTTTAAAATTGCAAAAAAGCATGGGAAAACGAGAGGTTATTTACGGTACGCACGTAACGAAAGACACAGAACGAGGCTGAAGAAGCGTAGCGTTCGCCTTTATGAACAAATTTTACCTAGGAAAAAGAAATAAAAAAATTTGTGAGTAACAGCGATCGGAAGCTCGGCTGTGGCTGGAGTGGGGTAACGTAAGAACACCATCGTTGAACCATGCGACAACTTAGGCGGCAGTCAGGGTCTTGATGCGTGACAACGAAGGGGAGAGGATCACGATGGGATTGTTTGGAGACGATTTTTATTCAACCAAAGTATCAAGACGCGCCGAACCTGAACAGAAAGGCAAACTTCAGATCATCCGCCCTGGAGGCAGAGCACGTGGACGTGACCGCTGGAGCAATCCGCGCAGATCGCGTACGGGAATCAGTTCCACAGTGAAGGTAGCTGTGATTAGCTCGGTGATCAGCTCCATCGTGACCGTCATGCTGTTTAGCTTCATCACACAGCCCGCTTCGTTACCGCTGGCTAATGCTACAGGTAATGGTGGTGGAGGCGGTGCACAGACAGCGCAGGCAGCTGATCCATACGACCGGATTATCCAAGCAGCAGCCCATGTTCGTCCTTCCGTGGTAAGCATTGTGAACCATAAAACGGGTAGCAGTCTATCGATGGAAGATTCGGCACTGGGCTCAGGGGTCATTTTCAAGAAGGAAGATGGCAAGGCTTATATTATGACCAACCACCACGTTGTGGAGGGTGCGAGTGATCTGGAGATTGTAACCGTAGATGGGGAGACACATAAGGCAAAGCTGGTCGGTAAAGATCGTGTAAGTGACATTGCTGTACTATCCGCAGAAGATAAAGGGCTGGGAGCAGTCGCGGAGATTGGCGATTCCAGCAAACTTCAGCGCGGTCAAACGGTGCTGGCGATTGGGAACCCGCTCGGTCTGGGCGGTACCCTGACATCCGGAATTGTCAGTTACACGGATCGTATTCTACCGGTATCGATTAATCAGGACGGAGTGTACGACTGGGAGCAAAACGTAATCCAGACGGATGCGGCGATTAATGAAGGTAATAGCGGCGGTGCACTCGTCGATCTGAACGGCAAAGTGGTCGGCATCAACACGATGAAGATCTCGGATACGGGCGTTGAAGGTCTTGGCTTTGCGATTCCGATGAACGAAGTGATGAAAACGGTAGATTCCCTGCTACTGAACGGCAAAGTATCTCGTCCATACCTGGGCGTGTACACGGTAGATCTGAGCAACCCTTATGCACCACTGGATGACGAGCAGCGTAAGGATCTGAAGCTGCCATCTCATGTGGACAGCGGTGTGGTTGTGCTGGAAGCATCTGGTCCAGCATCCGAAGCCGGCATGAAGCTGAATGATGTCATTACGGAATTTGACGGGCAAAAAATTACCTCCACGCTGGATCTACGGAAATATCTGTACGATGAGAAGAAGATTGGGGATACGATTGAAGTGACCTTCTACCGGGATGGCAAAGTGGAGAAAGTATCGGTGAAGCTGACGGATAAACCGGAGTAGGGAAGATCAACGAGCGAGCCCATACTGTTGCGTGGATTGAAATAGGGAATGCTAGAAGAGTGATCAGATCAACTGACCACTCTTTTTTAGTTGTTATGGGTGGACGTGTTCGTTCGACAGTAAATGAGTAGATCAACCATTTTTATATTCTCATGATCAGTTAGACCCGGAGCCAAAGGAGCAGATACATAAGACTAGGGCTGTGGTAAACTGTTGTCAATATGTTGGAGACGGTCACTGATGCAATAACATCTGTTTGTTGATCTGATTTTATTTCCGAATGGAAGGGGTATTTTTGATGAAACATTTGAAGAAAAAGATGCTTGGTGGAACGAGCTTGGCGCTGTCCCTGTTTATGCTGTCGGCCTGTGGATCTGAGGTAGCTACGACAGGAGCATCCGTGGATACAAGTGCTCTGCAAGAGAAGATTGCAGGGCTTGAGAAGAAACTGGTGGAGCAGGGAGCCAAGAGCGTTGAGCAGGAGCAAAAGATCGCAGCACTTGAGACCAAGTTGAATGAGCTGAGTACAAGTGTGATTGCGGTGGGTGAGACTGGTGGTCAAACGCCTGTAACATCGGGAAACAACGGATCGGCTGGGAAAGGCGATGGGGTGCTGATTACCTTTGCCCAGTATGAGAAGCTTGAGGTTGGCATGTCGGTGGGAGATGTCATCGAGATCCTCGGTGGTGAAGGTGAAGCATTGAGTGAAGCGGAGAATATGGTGGTTTACAACTATAAAGGCACAGCCGGTAATGGTGCCAATGCTGTTATTGCTTTTCAAGGCGGGAAGCTGTTGACGAAGGCGCAGTCGGGATTGAAGTAAAATTAGTATTGGACATGAAGAGTATGAATCTTTGGAATAAAGCGTATTACAGGGTTAGGGGAAGTTAAATGGGGGACCAATCAGAAAATTCTGGTTGGTCTTTTTGTTGTTTTTATAAAGTCTGTGAGTAGCAGAGAAATAATTAGATATAGATTTTTCTGATAATAACTTGACATACGCATTTAGTTGTAACTATAATCATTACATCATATAAGTTGTAACTATAGTAGTTACATATAATAATTTGAAGGGGGATTCAGTCGAAGCAATTGTACAACCAGACTATAGGATGGTTTAAAAAATCAACGGAATTGGCTGCTAGATGCATTGATATGGATGAATGGCAGCGACATAAAGAGAGGGAGATCAATTAAATGTTTATTAAAAAATCATCAATGGGCGTTATGCTTGTTCTATGTTTCATGTTAATTCTGAGTGCTTGTGCGGGTACAGCAAGTAAAACCGAAAATGCGGAAGACTCTTCATCCAATGCTGCTAGTGCTGGAAATACAAAGAGCGAGGAAACAAACACACCAGCGGTGGAGCTGAAAGTGACTACCTATAATCCTGGGGAAAACAGCATTTTTGGCGTTTCATCAAATCTGATTGAAGGTCCAACTGAAGTCGTGCTCGTTGATGCGCAGTTCCAAAAGAATGATGCTGAGCAATTGGTGAAAATGATTAAAGATACGGGTAAAAAACTGACCACCGTATATATCAGCGACAAGGACCCGGACTATTACTTCGGTCTAGCGGTAATTCGTGAGGCGTTCCCTGATGCAAAAATCGTTGCAACTCCAGCAACGGTGGAAGGAATCAAGGAAACAATTCAAGTGAAGAATGACTATTGGAATCCGATTCTGAAAGAAAATGCACCAACTGCACAGATTGTTCCGGACGTCCTTGACGGTGTTCAAATGACTGTAGATGGAGAAGCCGTAGAGATTATTGGTCTAGATGGTTCCGATCCGTCCCATACGTTCCTGTGGATTCCTTCCATTAAAACTGTTCTGGGTGGCGTTCCTGTCTACGAAAATTCGCACGTCTGGATTGCAGATAACCAAACGCCAGAGAGCCGTGACTACTGGCGCCAGTTGCTAGACCAAATTATTGCATTGAATCCAGAGCGAGTGATTCCAGGTCATTACCTGGGTACCAGTGCCGGGGATATATCGAGTGTTACGTTCACCCGTGATTATATTGATAAATTTGAAGCAGAGGCAGAGACAGAGACAGCCAAAGATTCTAAAGAACTGATTGCAAAAATGGAAAAAGCATATCCGGACTTTACGAATACAGGCGATCTGGAGACGAGCGCTCAGGTAATTAAAGGCGAAATTTCTTGGCCTTAAGTATAACAATGGAATTCTAGAAACGGTATAAGTAAAGGGCAAACATCCTTATCCTGTTAAGTGGGAGGGATGTTTTTGCTGTCATTAGGCGTGTAGGGGTTTCTTTTCGGCGGCAGGTGTGATAGAACTGAGAAGTGGCTATCCTGTAATGGGATACGCGGTTGTGAATCGGGAACATAGCTGGTTACAGAAAGGATGCTTAACGGATGTACGTTGTATGCAAAGAACACGTGGACATTGCCATCGACATGTTTGTCGATGAGTATGAGGACGCTCCAGATATCGTTGATCTGAAGGAGACGGAATTTGCCGATTGGGACCCGCCTGCAAAGTGCGCAGAGTGCGAACAGCATGCGGAATTTCTCGTCGTTTAGCGTACTGTAGGACTTAGATGGCCGGAGGCGTGACTTAAGGTGGCGCTTCGGGCTGACTTTCCATCCGGTATGAACATCACAGCAAGAAGCCAAGGAGAGCGTGATGAGCGCTCTTTTTGTCTTTGTGTGGGGAATTGGTGGTGGTTGTTAGGCAGCGTGGAGCTGGGTGGGGACGTAGGGGTTAACGTGGGAGTAGGCCGAGAGTAAGAGAAGATTAAGGTAGGTAGGTGCCGAGTTCCGAGTTGGGAGTGGGCTAGGTTGTAGTAAAGGTGCAAGTTGTAGGTAATAGAAATGGAAGCTGCTGAGGCATGGGGGAAAGTGCCGTTGGGTAACAGCGATGTGGGTAGTGACGTGGGTGTAGACTGGCCGAGTAGCTCTAACGAACTCGAGACGCCTTATATGAGGCAAACACAGCCTGGTTGAAATCTAACGAATCGTAGACACGTTATATTGCTGAAATGGCCTCGAAAGTGGTGGGGAGTGCTCGTTTGATGCGAAGTAGCGTGTTTCAGATTCGTTAGATTTTAAAAGAGCCGAAATGGGGCTGATTAAGGTGTGTGGAGTTCGTTAGAATTTGGAGAAATGTGTAGTATAGGTATAATACAGTTGGAACGAACGATGCGATGAAGCATCTTACCTATAGAATATCTCGCAAGACAATTTAGGAGGAATGAATTTCATGTTTATTCAGATTATTGGCGTAGGCAAATTGAAGGAAAAATATCTCACGCTGGGCATACAGGAATATGCCAAGCGGCTCGCCCCGTACATCAAGTTTCAGATGATCGAGGTCGCAGACGAAAAGGCGCCCGATACCCTGAGCGAAGCTGAGGTTCGGGCGGTAAAAGAGCGCGAGGGCGAACGCATCCTCGCGCATGTGAGGAGCGAGGCGCACGTTGTCGCGCTCGCTTTGGATGGCCAGCTCTGGAGTTCCGAGGAGCTGGCATTGGAGATCGACAAGCTCGGCACGTATGGGACGAGCCATGTCGTGTTTGTCATCGGAGGAAGCCACGGGCTCTCCGATGAGGTGTTGCGCCGCGCAAAGCAGCGCTTGAGCTTCGGGCGCATGACCCTGCCGCATCAGCTTATGCGGCTGGTATTGGTGGAGCAGATTTATCGCGCTGTGAAAATCAATCGGGGGGAACCGTACCATAAATAGGGCGAAAAGTTGAGTTGAAGGTTGAAGCTTTAATGCTAAATATATCAGGAATAATTCTCCATCATTTGATATAAATAATTTCGAAAGTCTTCAACATAGGACTTGGGCTCTACAACTTTTAGATGAGTGCCGAAGCTTGCTAACAATTGAAATCCCATATGATTTTGTGGGACATAAATAGTTGCTAATAAAGATCCACCATTATGGTCTTCAATACTTCTTCGACCATACCTTTCGATGATTTGATCTTTTATGCTAGGCGATATCCATGCCTTAATCGTGACGAATTGCGGTAGATAACTTGCAACGCGACCTTGCTCTGACCAATCGTCTCTAGGATGAAACCTACGTTCATCCATCGTAATATGATCGATCCGCGATAACTTGAATGTTCGATATCCCTGTCGATGTAAACAGAATCCTTTCAAGTACCAACTCGATTCGTTGAAATGCAGCTCATAGGGCTCGACCATTCTATTCGTTACAGCCCCGTCTTTATCTGTATAATCAAACGAAACCAGCCTTTTTTTAGAAATGGATTCTTGACATATCTTTAAGGTTTCAAGAATCTCGGACCGACCTTCCCAAACATAAAACGACAGTTGAATGGAACGATTCAGAGACAATGGACTAACCATTGCCTCTATTTTTTTTATCGTTCTTTCCACTTCTTCAGTAAGGAGGAGTTGTTCCAATCCGCCGAGCGCAGCCAATATATTCTGTAAATCGGAGCTGCTTAGAAGGCGTTTATCGACCTTGTATTCGTCCATTATGCCGTAGCCGCCTTTGACGCCATTGACAGAGTAGATTGGGATGTTCGATAAGCTCAATGTTTCCATATCGCGAAGGATCGTTCTTTTGGAGACATTGAATAGTTGTGAGAATTCCGTTGTAGAAACAATCTCTTTCCTCAGCAATATCATGATAATCGAAATGAGTCTCTCCACTTTGTCCATAATTGCCCTCTTTTTTTACATGATTTTATAAAGGTGACACTAAGGTGTCACCTTTTATCCATTATACTACATGTATCAAAAGAAGGAGGTTTTAATTCAATGTTTAATCCAACCGATTTTCCCAAGCCCACCCTTATTTCAGTCAACAGTGTGGAACTCGAAGTGTTTGAAGCAGGCCGAGAAAACGCTGGAAAACCTATTGTACTCTGCCACGGCTGGCCAGAGCATGCCTATTCTTGGCGCCATCAGATGGACGCACTTGCCGCAGCAGGCTACCATGTCATCGTCCCCAACCAGAGGGGTTACGGCAACTCATCCCGTCCAACCGAAGTAACAGACTATGACATTGAACACTTGTCGGGTGATCTCATCGCGCTTCTCGATCACTATGGATACGAGGATGCTACCTTTGTCGGTCATGACTGGGGTGCATTCGTCGTTTGGGGACTGACCTTGTTGCATCCAAACCGCGTCAATAAAGTGATAAATCTGAGCTTGCCTTATCAAGAGCGCGGAGAAAAACCCTGGATCGAGTTCATGGAAGAAATACTTGGCGGCGATTTCTATTTCGTCCACTTCAATCGACAGCCAGGCGTCGCGGACGCCGTATTCGAAGACAATACATACAGGTTCCTTCGCAACCTGTACCGGAAGAACGAGCCTCTCAGAGCACCTGAGCCAGGTATGGCGTTGATCAATCTCGCCAGAGCAGAAACACCGCTCGGTGAGCCCGTATTGAGCGAAAGCGAGCTGGCCGTTTACGTCTCCGCTTTTGAAACATCAGGGTTCACGGGCAGCATAAATTGGTACAGGAACCTTGACCGCAACTGGCGCTTATTGGCGAAAGTGAACCCAATCATCCAGCAGCCGACCCTCATGATCTACGGCGACCGGGATGTGGTTGCGAAGTCTGAAAACCTGACAAAGTTCGTGCCCAATGTGGAAGTGGTTAATCTGGATTGCGGTCATTGGATCCAGGAAGAAAAGCCGGAAGAAACAAACCAAGCGATATTAAAATGGCTGGAATAATGGGAGATGTAGTTTTTTTCAAAAACCAAGAAGAGTTTAAAGATTGGTTAGAAGAACATCATGCTGAAGCTATTGAAATTTGGGTGGGCTATTTTGGGATAAGTACAGGGCGTGCAAGCCTTACTTGGTCTGCATCAGTAGATGCCGCTCTTTGTTTTGGGTGGATTGACGGTATACGAAAAACCATTGATAAACAAAGCTATAAGATTCGCTTTACTCCGCGCAAAGTAAATAGTGTATGGAGTGCTGTGAACGTAAAGAAGGTAAAAGCACTAATACAGCTTGGAAAGATGAGACCAGAAGGAATGCACGTCTTTAACAACAGAACCGATGCACAAGGCTATTCCTCTGAACAAAGAAACGTGGAACTTGCCAAAGAATATGAAGAACAAATCAAGGCAAATCAAACAGCCTGGTTATTCTTCACTAATTTATCACCATCCTATAAAAGAGATTCTATCTGGTGGGTAATGAGCGCCAAGAAAGAAGAAACACGATTAAGAAGGCTTGGAATGTTGATCGCTTCATCTGAAGAAGGGTTAAAATTTCAACATTGCAAAAAATATTACAGAATAAGGAAATATAAATAACGAAAGAATCGTTAAAAGGGATTTTTGGTACTACATACATCTGGGTCTATTGTTTCCCAGATCTTTAGGAGAGAGGAGCTACTGTATTTCTCAAACAATTAGGGCGAAGGTCTTTCCTACGAAAGTATTGAAGAATCATACACTCAAGAAACATATCTTCATTTGTAAGTCACATCGAGTTTTCCGATGTGACTTTTTGTGTAAAAGTTGATTCTAATCAAATTCTGCATATATCTCATTTGGTACCTCTTGTTACCATAGAAGTAAAGGGGAGAAATTATATGGATAAAAAGATTAAACTACTATTCACAAAAGATATATTGAAAGAGTCCGCACAATGTTTTGGAATACGTGAGAACTCCATTATCGAATTAAATGGGTTTCAAAATTTCGTTTATTCCGGCGTCGTTGAAAATAGAGAAGTCATTTTAAGAATTACGCATGTCACCCATCGAAATGAATTATTAACAAGAGCGGAACTAGATTTCATCATGTTTCTGGCTGATCGCGGAATGAAAGTAGCAAGGCCTATTCAATCTTCATCAGGGGATCTTATTCATATCATTGACGGGTCCTTTATTGTGACAGCTTTTGAGAAAGCACCAGGCAGAAATGCAGTAATCGCTGAGGAGAGCAATACGTTTTATGAAAATATTGGACAAATGGTCGGGAAAATACATAAGTTATCGCTTAATTACTCGACCCAAAACCCACGCCATGAATGGAGTGGTAATACTCTATTAGAATCTTTTAAGAAGTATTGTCCGTTAGAATTACACAGTAACTATGATCGTTTAATTAATGAAATTAGTGCCCTGCCCAAGGAAAAAAATACATATGGTCTTATTCATGGGGATATCAGCCCTGGCAATTATCTTAATGATGGGGATAAAGCCTTTATTATTGACTATGATGAGGTGGAATATAGCTGGTTTGTTTCTGATATTGCTACACCATTATTTTATGAAATCCCAATTCCTTGGGTTGTGTCTGGAGATGTGAGGAAGGAGATTGCAAAACGCTACTATTGCAACTTCTTAAATGGCTATTGCAAGGAATACACTGTAAGCCAAAGCCAGTTAAACAAAGTTCCACTATTTATAAATTTAAGGCAAGCTAGAGTTTTAGCTGCGCTCTATAGAAGCAGAGACTTTAACGCTCCTGATTGGACTGAATGGTATGAGCAAGCCCGACGCTTTTACTATGAAAATTTATTAAATAACACACCTTATATTGATATGGACTTTTTGAGTTAACAGGTGAACCCTGCCACAATTAGGGCGAAAGGCTTTTGATGAAAATATGGCTTTATCCCGATTAGCGGAATAGAGGCTTTACACATGATAAAGATCCAATCACCTGAAATGACTGGACCCTCAATCATAAACTTAAATTTCAAAATCAAGAGTACCCGTTTCGGTTAATTCAAACGGACCAGGTGTTACATCTGCATCGGGTCTCTTTGTTCCGAAGAAATCGGAGTCAAAATGATATGGACTACTGTCCGGCTCCTCATACTTCATGTTGGCGTGATAAGTCTTTCCAAGCAGATCCGTGGTAACTAACATTGCGGAGGTTCCCCGAAGAAGTTCGGGCTCATTGATCTGAATGTGCACCTTACCTAGCGCAGGATCAATCTCAACGTTCATACCCTTTTGTGTATATATCTTCGCTTGGGATTCGTGACGGCTTGAAACCGCATCGTTAAGAAATACATTGCCACCCATAGCTACCGGAAGTACGGCATTGCCTATAAAGAAATCCTTTGCGGCATCGCCAAGCTCCATAAGCTCCTCTTTGGTGTATTCCCACCATTTCTTATCTTTCACATCCGGATGTTGATCGTAGCCGCCAAGTCCCACAGCATGCAGATAACATCTGGAGTTGTCCGGGATACCATCCATGACCGTCTTCCCGTCCTCTCCAACTTCATCCCTTGGTTTAAGGGGAATATGCTCAAAGAAGGTGATGGGCACAGGCTCCTTATTAGGATCATTGTCACCTATAAAGATATTGTTGTAGTACCTGTCATCGCCCCCAGTGATATTGGAGTATCCCGCCATGGCCGTCTCGTGAGGGAAATGATATGGCGTAATACGAGTAATTTCGGAACGAACTACAAATCGGCCTGCAAACAAATTATGAGCAAATGCCCCGCCCTGGGCCATATTCCTGAAATTCATCGGAGAGAGAAATAGGTTATGATCGACCATATATGGACCATGGCAAACCTCAACGAAGAGGTCCTCCGAAAGATTGTCAAAAAATACATTACGGCTGATGCGAGTGCCCTGTGCCTGCCAGTCCAACCAAAGCGCACGGTAACAGCTATACATTATATTTTCGCTAATTTGAGTATCCAGGGAAGCATGCAGTTTAATTCCCGCTACTTCGGCACCATGTCTGAGTCGTTTGTGGTGAATATTATAAATACGGTTCTGATAAATGTGGCTGAAGGCTGCTCCCATATGACCCACAATACCTGCCTGTTCACAATCATGAATCACATTACCTCGAACTGTGTGACTGCCGATGTTATCTTTATGCCAGCCGGAGCGTAATGCTTGTAAAATAACCTCCTGCTCGCGTTGAGTACCACCTTTACTATGCTTCTCCAAAGACTTGGTGTGCCCTGTACCGATTTCGGTACCCAGGCTAATACCAACGCATTTGGATTCACTGATTATATTGTTTTCAATAATCCAGCCCTTGCTCCAGTGAGGTCCAATCAAACCTTCCTGGTAGTCTGTAGGCGGTGCCCATTGGGGGGAGGCTTGACGCAGAGTGAAGCCGCTTACAGTGATGTAGTTAATTCCCGGTTTCACAGGCCAGAAGCAATAAGGACGTACATTAATTTCTACATTTTCCGTACAAGGATCTTTTCCACCAAAGTTGGCCCAGATTTTTGTTGTTGTAGAATCAACCTCGGCATACCATTTTAACAATGAATCCTTGGGATACTTGGCTTCGGACCAAACTTCAGGGTTGTGAACGCTTTCAATATTATCGCATTCATACAATGATTTGCCATCCAAATAGACATCGCCGAGATGAATTGGGAAGGGCCCGTCAAACAACCAGTCTCCACTGAGCTCTACCTCATAGGGATTGCGAACGGAAAAGAGGGAATTGAGCACTTCTGTGCTCCAGACATGGTTTCCTTCGGACTTCCAGTTGGCAATCCGCTCAGCTCCTGTAATCACGACTTCCCCGTCTCCTGCGGATCGATATACGATTCTATGCTCCGCTGTTCCTCCATTAGCCGGGTTAACCCATTCCCTGTATACTCCCGCATGAACAATAACTGTATCACCAGCCATGGCATAAGCCGCAGCGCGTGATATGGTACGAAGGGGTTGATCCGCTGTTCCTTTTCCTTGATCATTCCCATATATGGATACATGATATTCCATAACAACTCTCCTTCTATTTTAAAATGTTTGTTGTATCCCGTTATTATACTAGAAAATAATTATAATGGCAGAGATAGGAAGGGTGTATGTTAGCCTGAATTGATATTGATAAAAGGTAAAACCACATCCACTACCCTATGAAGTTGTGGATTTTTGCGTATTAAAGTCTTCTAGCTATTGTTAAAAGCTATGACTAGCCATGCTTTTTTCATATAACAAGCATTCCTTTCCATCATGCTATACTCATTAGACTAAAAAGTTAGAAGGAGAAATAGTTATGATACCATTTCGTAATGATCATGTAGGTAGCTTTCTACGTCCTGCAGATTTAAGTCAGGCACGTGAACAATATAAATCAGGCAACATCACATATGAGGAATTAAGAGCTGTGGAAGATAAAGAGATTATTCGAATTATTGAAAAGCAAAAGGAAAATGGCGTATTGGCAGTTACGGATGGTGAATTCCGTAGAAGCTGGTGGCATTTTGATTTTCTGGGTGGATTGGATGGCGTAGAGTTGTATGAGCAAATAGACGGACCGAAATTCCATAATATGCAAACGCGCAAGGGCGGGATTCGTGTTGTTGGTAAAGTTGATTTTTCGAGTCATCCCTTTGTTCAGGATTTTGAGTTTTTGAAAAAGCATGCAGGTGACGCAGTAGCGAAACAGACCATTCCAAGTCCCAACATGCTTCTATATCGATTGGAGAATGACGCTAATATCTATACAGACCGAGAGCAATTCCTCCAGGATACGATTGCGGCGTATCAAAAAGCAATTCAAACCTTCTATGATGCAGGATGTCGATACCTGCAATTAGATGATACAGCTTGGGCAGACCTATTCTCAGACGCTGGTCACGATAAGTTACGTGCTAAAGGTCTGGAACCGGCGGAAGAGTTGAAAACGATGCAACGCATGATTAACGAAACATTGTCTCATAAACCAGCAGATTTAGTGGTGACGATGCATATTTGTCGTGGTAACTATAAATCGAATTATTTCTCAACGGGTGGTTATGATTACGCTTCTGAAGTTATCTTTGGAGGCTTAAACGTAGATGGATTATTTTTAGAATTTGATGATGAGCGCTCAGGTGGTTTTGAGCCATTACAATATGTGAATCGAAAAGATCTGAAAATCGTGCTTGGTTTACTCACATCAAAAACAGGCGAGTTAGAGGATAAAGAACACATTAAAGCTCGGATTGCAGAGGCGGCAACCTATGTACCACTTGAGCAACTTTGTTTGAGTCCACAATGTGGCTTTTCGTCTACAGAAGAAGGCAATATTTTAACGGAAGAACAACAATGGCGTAAACTTCGTTATGTGAAGGAAATTGCAGAAGAAGTTTGGAATTAATCCATTTAAATAACGGAGGGGATGTAAAATGACAATTCAAGCAGACCAAGAGACAATTATCGTTGAAGCGTTCATTAATGGTCAGAATGTAAAATCCCTTTCGCAGGTAGCAAAAGAGAATCCGACAAACCCAACTGAGATCGTAGGTTATTTCCCTGTCACTACGAAAGAACAAGCGGTTGAAGCGATTGAAGCGGCGGCAGGGGCTTTTAAAACATGGAAGCAGACCCCCATTGATGAACGCATTATGATGATGCGCAAGGCGATTGAGAAGATTAGAACGGCTGAGAATGAAATTGTACATTTGCTGTCTAGAGAGCATGGCAAGCCCCTGTATGATGCACACGGTGAAATTTATGTTTCGTTAATGTGGATGGAGTTTGCTTGTAATGAAGCTAAATCGGCTCTACAGGAAGAGATCAAAGAGCATGAGAAAGGTAAAACGATTCTTTCCTATGATCCCATTGGTGTGGTGGCAGCAATTAGTCCATGGAACTATCCCATTGCTTTATCTACGATTAAGATCGCTCCTGCCTTACTTGCGGGTAACACCATTGTGCTTAAACCAAGTCCATATGCGCCACTGGCGGCAGCGAAAGTGGCAGAGATTATTGCGAGTGAGTTCCCGGCTGGTGTAATCAATGTCGTTCATGGTGATGCGGATGTGGGCGTTGAACTGACTAGTAATCCTCTTGTTACTAAAATCGTCTTTACAGGTGGAACCGCAACAGCTAAGCATATTATTAAAGCGGCTTCGGAAACGATTAAGGATATGACGCTTGAGCTTGGTGGTAATGATGCGGCTATCTTCTTGGAAAGTTTTGATGTTCATGATGAGCGAGCAATGCGCCGGATTGTCATTTCTAATTTCTTGACAGCAGGCCAGATCTGTATGATCGCCAAACGTGTGTATGTACACCGTTCTATTTATGATGAGTTTGTGGAAAAATATATAGAGGCGGCTAATCGCTGGATTCGAATTGGTGACCCATTTGATTCAAATACGACAGTAGGTCCACTTAATAACCTGAAGCAGAAAAATTATGTGCTTGGTTTGGTTGAAGATGCGCAAAAGCGTGGGGCTGAGGTCATCCCTCTCGGTCAAATTCTTGATCAGAAGCTGTTTGAACAAGGTTACTACCTACAACCTACGCTTGTCTTAGGTTGCGATGTTCATGATCCGATTGTAGTGGAGGAACAGTTTGGTCCTACGGTTCCGATTCTGCCATTTGACGATGAAGAGCAGGTTATTCATCTACACAATGAAAGTATATATGGATTGACGAGTTCTGTGTGGGGGAAAGAAGAGGATGCCATCTCCGTTGCACGTCAACTCGAAGCTGGAACGACTATGATCAATACAGCTGCTGTGCAGGGGCTCGACGTTCGGTTCCCTTTCGGTGGGGTTAAGCAATCCGGTATTGGCCGTGAATACGGCGTGGAAGGTATCCGCACTTATACAGAAAAGCATGTCATCAACGTTCCGAAGACACTGGATCTTCCTTATATACCAGAGTAAATGGTATAGAGGTTGTTCAAAAAGGCTCTAACTTTGCGCTTTGTTTACTGATTTTTAAGAATCAGTAGACAGGGCGTTTTTTTGTCAGATCAGTTTGACAGTGGTGACTTTTTTAGAGAGAAAATACCCCCACATCTGATGGAGGTGACGCTGAAAAAATAAAGAAGCCACTCCATTGATGGAGTGGCTTGATACTCAGCTATTATACGGTGAACGTCGGCTATTTTCTACCTAGTGTCTCCCAAATTCCATGGAGCCAGGAATCGAACTCAGCATCTTTGTCGCCCTCGTAAGTATCATAAATATCCAGACGTGTCTTTTGCAGTTTTTCCTTGAATTGCTCGAATGTGTGACCTTCAGGAAGGCTTTTTTTAATCCGTAGCAAAATTTTGTTAGTACCTTTAAACAGCTCACCTTTGTTTTTGGCAGGCATTTGTACATCTTCATCCAACTGCTTGAGCTTGTGATATGCGGCTTCGCGCACTTGAAACACTTGATCATTTTTCAAAACATGCTGCAGCAATTTAATGGTAGGGGCTGTATTACAGTTCCCCAATTCGTTCACCGCATTCAGTCTTTCTCTCCAGCTTGACGTCCGGTTAGCCGCTCGTTTGAGCTCTTCAAAGTTCTCCGGTAGTTCGTTAACTGCTCCAATATCATGGTTGTTCGTCAAAATTCAATCTCCTTAATCATCGCCATCTCGGCAGAATGATGAATGTTATTTATGTGATCACTATTATAGCACGAACCTGACTAAACTACTCCTATGAAGCCGATTGGTTAGCCTTTTCCTTAATGAAGTCCACCATATACACCCAACCAATCAGTCCACATAAGACAAAACCAAACGCATGCAGAGATCCGTATATGGGAATGAAATCGAGTATGGTTAAGGAGTACATATTTTTCAGTAACGGATAGAAGATGGAAATGACAACAACCGTGTAAAAGGCTAGACAAGAAAGGCCTAAAAAGAAGGCTGCCTTATTATCCAAAGCATTTTTCCTCAAGTAAGTAAGGAGATAAGCGGTGTAAACCACAATATTACAGGCGAACAAAGTGACACCGACGTATTCAATTGGCTTGGAGAAAATCATACCAATAGCAATCAAGATTGGTCCGATGATATCGATGGCAACGATCCAAGGATACCAGCTTTTCTTCGTCATGATGCGTCCCAGTGCACCAATAAAAATCGGAACGATCGCAGATGAAAAATGAAAGTGGAGCGAGCTTAACGCGTGCGTTGAAGGATTAGCTTGGAACAGGTTCAATTGATATTGATATAAGGTAAACCAAATGCCCCCGATAAAAAAATAAACGAGCCCCGCACCAATCGCTATTTCAGCTGCTTTTCCTTTAGAGATCACAATCGTGGTCAAGCCATAGATGCCAAGCAGCAGTGTGAACAGTAGCCACCCAAGGGACAGAATCCCCGGTATTACCGTGCTTTCTAACCCCCACATCTTACTACTCATTACCGAGGCCAGGGTAAGAAGCGCAGCGGGAAATTGAAGCCATTTCATAGCAGCATAAATCATTTGTTGATGTTTATTCTTTTCATCATGGTTCAAAAGTAAAATCACAAGAGGTACAATGACAAAAGCCGCAAAAAGCAGAAATTTTTCAACAAGTTCGAATTGGAAGTATTCAAGGGAAAATATCAGAATGGTTATGATTCCACCGGGAAACACTGGTGCTAATAATGATTTCATTCGTTGCTTCAAGGAACTATTCATGGGGTTTCCTTTCAAACTACGTTTATCGTAAGAACTGCCTGTATCCAGTGTGTAGCATTCTTTAGTATAGATCGGTAATTCTTCTTTTAGTAGTCTAACACATTTATTTGTCAATATATGAAAATAAGCTTATCTTACTGCGGTTGATGGAGTCATGGGAAATAGCCCTTTCGCTCTTCAAAGACTTTCACCATAAAGGAGCTGTGGTATCAAATGAATAAGGATAAAAGTATAGAAATAAAATACTCTTCAAAAGCAGGGAACATTCTACAACAGATCAATAGTAAAACTAAGCTAGGCGAATTACGAAAAATCGCAAAGGATATTAAAAAAGATCACGAACTAGCTATGGAACTTTGGTCGACCGAAGCGTTTTTGCCCAGACTATTAGCTATTTTAATTATGGATAAAAAACTTCTCTCACAAGAATTGCTCAATAAGTTTGATAAGGATATGCAGACTCACACTTTTGATGAGCGAAATAACTTAATGGATTGGTTAATGGCTAGTCAGCTCACCAAAGACAAGAAGACCATTGCATTGATGGAATCATGGGAAAAAAGTCCTTCTGCTCTTCAAAGGCGAGCTTTCTGGTATTATCAAGCGCGATTGAGATGGACCGGACAAACGCCTCCTGATAACACCGAGGACTTACTATCTGCAATTGAAGCTAGTATTACGCAGGAAGAGCCGGAAGTTCAGTGGGCTATGAATTTCATTGCAGGCTGGATAGGCATTTATGATCAAAAGTATCGTGCGCGTTGTATTAAACTTGGTGAAAATACAGGTCTTTATAAAGATGAAATGGTATCAAAGGGTTGTACTCCTAATTATTTGCCAGAGTTCATTGCAATTGAAGTTAACAAACGAAATAAGAACTGGAAGCCTTAATATGGAAAAAGGGTCTGGAAGTAAGCTTCCAGACCCTTTTTGCTTGGAGGGCAATTGCAAAATTTTTCTTAAACTACTGATCACTATAATTGGTGTGAAACCAATTTTTTAACTCTTCACTCATGATCTCATATTCCTTCTCAGCAGCCTTCGGATGCAATTCGATTCCTCCAGAAGGTCCGAAAATAACGATGTCTAGGCTCGTTTCGTCTGTAAATGTAATTTTTCCAGCATTGTTCGATCCAAACACATCACCTGCATCAAAAGGTCTAAGTTCTGCATCTTGTATCATATGGATAACCGTATTTTTTTCTTCCTCGCTTAATATGGTGGGATTAATCATACCGATACTGATTTCTTTTACTTGCCCTGCATCAAGTTTCTCTTTGAATTGTTCTGCCCATTTGCTGTCCGCTCCGCTTCCCGTGGAGCAACTTGAAACGATCAGTATAAAACCGACAATCACCAAGACAATGCCTGAGATCCGTCCGGCACTTAGTGCTAAATCACTTGGCTCCGCATCTTTAAACTTCCATCCCAGTCGTACATACCAAGCAAAATAAGGCCAAATTGCCATAATTAATCCTATTATCATGACTAAAACACCTATGATACCTGTCAAACAATCACATCCTCTATATGTTAAGTATTAGTCTAATATAAAAAACAGTAAGAACACCATTCTATTTCTTTCATTATTCTTTCATAGCGCTCTGTTAATATCCATAGAGGGTGATGACTCTCGGATCTGATCAAAAGGTATGCTCTGGCGTTGCCTGAATCAAAGGGATGAAGGAGAGAATACATATTGTTATCGTTTAATTGGAGAAAGATGGATTATCTTGTTATATGCTTCGTATTGTTGTTCAGCACAATCGTTCCATTTGATGTTCGATCGGCTTATGCTGCAGGTCCTGCTTCACCTGTTAAAGTAGAGAAAATAGACGCAGGCGGTCTTGCTTCAATGGCGTTAAAGTCAGATGGGACGTTGGTGGCCTGGGGGAGAAACGACTTTGGTCAACTAAACGTTCCATTAGGCTTAAGCGAAGTTGTGGCAATAGATATTGGGTATTTCCATACACTTGCATTAAAGTCAGATGGCACGGTGGTTGGCTGGGGGAGCAATAGCGTTGGTCAACTAAACGTTCCAGCGGGCTTGAATGATGTGGTGGCAATCGCCACAGGAAGCAACCATTCACTTGCGCTGAAGTCAGACAACACGTTGATCGGCTGGGGGAACAATGCCAACGGTCAAACGAATGTACCCGTGGTTGTAGACGGAGTAGTGGCGATTGCTGCTGGTAACCTCCATTCGCTTGCACTGAAGTCAGATGGCACGGTGGTCGCCTTGGGAGGCGATAATGTTGGTCAAACTAATGTGCCTGTAGGCCTAGACGGAGTAGTGGCGGTTGCTGCAGGAGCATCTCACTCACTAGCGCTAAAGTCAGATGGCACGGTGGTTGCCTGGGGAGGTAATAATGGTGGTCAAACCAATGTGCCCGTAGGCTTAGACGGAGTAGTGGCGATCGCTGCAGGAGAAGCTCATTCACTAGCGCTAAAGTCAGATGGCACGGTGGTCGCCTGGGGGGAAAATATTAGTGGTGAAACCGATGTACCAACCGACTTAGAAGGAGTAGTGGCGGTCGCTGCAGGTCATTTACATTCGCTTGCCTTAAAGTCAGATGGTACCCTAGTTACTTGGGGATATAATCAGGATGGACAAATGAATGTACCTGGGAATGCCAATCTGAGAGATCTTAAGCTACAGGAAGGGAATTTCACGGAATCCTTTGATCCTTCAGTCATGGACTACACGTATTATTACGACGGTCAATCGCTGTCCAGTGTAGATGTAACGCCGACAATGGCAAGCACGGACCAGACAGTTATGTACGTAAACAATGAGCTACTGCCGGACGGCAACACCAAGACGATAGATATCTCGGGAGCAACCACGGATACGGTCATTCCTGTTCACGTGAAGCCCTATTTGCTTCCGGGTCAAACGTATACCATTACTGTAGCAATCGATTCAACGTCTCCAGAAGTGCAGTTCGGTACGAATGGTCGTGTTGCCGCGGCGAAAACCGCAGCAAGCCAAGTGAAGGTCAGCGACATACAAAGCGGAATAGATACTGCTTCACTGCAATATGTGTGGACGCAAAGTACCGTCGTTCCGACAGGTGGCTGGTTGCCCTTCAGCAACAGTGATAACTTGAGTCAGACTAGCGGGAATGGCAACTGGTACTTACACATTCGCGCAACAGACAACGTAGGGAATGTTACGGATGCGATTTCCAATCCTTTTCTACTGGATAACACAATGCCGGTACCAGCACCGAATCCAATAGATCAAGGGGGTAATTCGTCTGCTCCGCCTGCAGTAACCTCATCTCCATCTAACCAGGCAGCTTTAGCTAAAATAAATGTTTATAATTCCGGAAAGGCATTGGAATTATCTCCTAATTTTAAATCCGGGACTATGGATTATACAGTAGAGACAGATGCTGAGCAGGTGGAGTTGGAAGTAACTTCAGTCCATTCCAAGGCGGTTGTTAAGCTGCAGGGAGAACGTATAAATGAGATGGCGACCGTCCCTCTGGAGATGGGTGTCAATGTAATTACACTTACGGTTCAAGCCGAGGATGGAACGATCAGCACGTATACCGTAACGGTTACCCGTATTACCCATGATGAGAATAATGCGCCATCAGCTCCGGTATGTCGGTTCACGGATATCGAGAATCACTGGGCAACATCCGAAATTTGCGAGGCAGCAGAATTGGGTATTGTGGAGGGGATAGATACCTACACCTTTGTACCAAGAGGCAACGTAACAAGAACGGAGTTCGCCGTTATGCTGATGCGGACACTTCAGATCCCGATACGTAACGAATCAAGTGAGGTGTCTTTCAACGATGCAGAGAGCATCCCGGCATGGGCACACCTGACGATCCAGACAGCTGTAGCCAAGGGAATTCTGCAAGGATATCCCGATGGAACATTACGGCCGAAGCAAACGGTAAGCCGTGCAGAGATGGCTACGATGGTCTCCAAGGCCATGAAGTGGAATGCTGATCGTACGGCTAGCTCTTATTTCTCTGATAATACAAGCATTCCAACATGGGCCAAGGCATATGTCGAAGCTGCTCAGGAGCACGGACTTCTGAAAGGGCAAGCGGGTAATCGATTTGTTCCGGAGGGACGAACAACAAGAGCCGAAGCAGCGGTTGTACTCTTGCGACTTTGGAAATCTATACATTAAGCAATAAAGGACTGACCCCTGATGTCATTAGATGACAACAGGGGTCAGTTTTTGTTGAAGCCTGATAGGAGATATGCTTGTAATCCATAATTCTCTCTACTATTATGGATAGAAAAGGCATAAGGTGTCTATTTTCTTAATTTAAATATAAAGGGACCTGATGTATGAATTCCACTGTAGAACTTATCCTGATGATTGTTTCATTGATCATGACGGGTATCATCTTACTGACTGTGTACGGGTTTAGAAGAGAGCGCGGAGTAATCTACCTCGTAGGTTTGATCGTATGCCGAATGATGTACTCAAGCAGTATCATTCTGGAGAGACATAGCGATGTATTAATGACTAAATTCATTTTTCGCAATATTCAGAATACGACTCAAAATGTAATGGTCCCTTTCTTGATCTTATTCGTTTATCACTTAGTCGGTCGAGACAAGCTGCTGAAGACCCAATGGAAGATCCTATTGTTTGCCGTATTTGTATCGTGGTCGTTGCTTATGTGGCTTGACCCAAACCTTCATATTATATATCTGACGATTGAGCTTTATAATGGCCACCTAGTCACAACAAAAACCCTCTATTCCAGAGCATTCAGCCTCATTTGCTATAGTGCAGTGGTTATATGCCTCTACTATTTATTTCAGTATGTAAGGAATATTAGGAGTGATTATCGTAAGCCGGGAATGTGGGTTCTCCTTCTGGCTACATTACCGTTTGTCCTGGAGATTATCAAATTTGTGAAGCCTGAGTGGTCATCATGGTTACTTCCATTAACAGTTTACTGCGGGTCTACAGGGACAATTATGCTGGTGATTATTCTGAGGATTAAGTTCTTCTCTACCGTTCCGATTGCCAGGAATATTGTGCTTGATACGTTGCAGGAGAGTATTGTGATTGTGAATGGTTCGGGAAAGGTCATCGATAGCAATAATCGAGCTTCACAATGGTTCTCAGAGTTGGGCTATACCAATATTTCGGGTCGGAATATATCGGAAATCCTAGCGTCCTGGCCAGAATGGTATAAGCTGAGCAAGTCTATGCAACCGGGCAGTGTAGAGATTGATAAGTGGCTGGATGGAGAAAGAAAAATATATAGTGTAAACGTATATCCATTATATACACTGGGTAAGGCACAGGGTAATATTTCTCTTATTTTTGATATTACAGAGAAACAACGGCATCTGGAGCAGATGGCACAGTTGAACCAGTTGAAGGATCAACTGGTTACAATTATATCGCATGATATTCGCAGTCCGCTAGCGCTACAGTTTCAACTCGTGGAGTTACTGGAGGCGGACAGGCAATCCTTCGCTGCGGATCATCAGGAGATCATTGAGCAGCTGGGTGACCAGATTCGTAATACACTTGGAATGGCTAATAACTTGTTGGAGTGGTTTCGCAGTCAGGTTGAAGACATGACACTTCGTCCAGAGTTACTGGAGCTTTCGGAGGTTGTTGAGGACTGTTGTCATATGTTACACATTAAAAGTGAGAGTAAACATATCAGCGTGATGAATAAGATTGCTATAGGCACCCATGTATATGCAGACCGCGAAACAGTTGGTTTAATTATTCGTAACTTATTAACCAACGCCATCAAATTTTCCGAATTGGGTGGTTTAATCGAAGTGTACGCTCAGTTGTCGGGAGACATGGTGATCGTGTCCGTTCGTGATAACGGAGTAGGTATGGAAGAGGAGCGAGTACGTCAGCTATTTAACGAGAAGCAACTCAACTCCATGGCGGGTACATTAGGTGAAAAAGGGGCAGGGCTTGGACTGCTCGTAAGTCGACAGTTCGTACAACTAAGTGGTGGAGATATGTGGGCAGAAAGCACGGTGCGACAAGGAAGCGTATTTCACTTCACCTTGAGAGGCGGAACAGAGAGATGAAAGTTCTCATCGTTGATGATGAGCCTGCCATGCTGTTGGCAATGAAGCGAATGCTGTCGAATATGCAAGATGTGGAGATTGTCGGAAGCTTTCAGAATGCGGCAGAGGCACTCGATTTCGTTAAGAACTGGGAAGTGGATCTCGCATTCTTGGACATCCAGATCGCTACGGACAATGGATTAGAGCTTGCACGCAGCTTGATCTCAGTTTGTAATGATCTTGACATTGTGTTTACCACTTCGCATGCAGAATATGCGATTCACGCTTACGATGTTTATCCGTTGGACTACATGGTTAAGCCGATTTCCAGAATGCGACTGGCTCAGACGCTCACTAGGGCGGCCAGCAGACGGAGATCTTCTTCTAATCTTGCTGACGACATTGCGCCTAATCGGCTGACGGTTCATGGACTGAGTTGCTTCGAGGCTAGCAGCAAGCAAGCGGGTGCAGTAAAATGGAAATCCAAAAAAAGCATGGAGCTATTTGCCTATCTGCTTGTTCATCAGGGTCGAAGTGTAGCCAAATCCCGAATCCTGGAGGATCTCTTCCCAGGGAGGCCTCTCAAGCAGGCGGAAGTGTACTTGAATACGATTGTCTATCAGCTTAGAAAGGTGTTATCCGAGCATGGGTTCAAGGAGATGATCCTATCAGCACAAGAACAATATCGGGTAGATTTAGATCAAGCCGATGTTGATTTTATTCGATTCGAACAGACCATGTTGGAGTTATTCGAATTCAATATAACTAATGAAAAAGCGGCCATAGCGTTAGAGAAACAGTTCGTAGGCGAGTTGTTTGAGGGTAAATCTTTTGATTGGGCGACAGGGGAACGTGAGAGATTGTTAATTGTGTACGTTTCCTATGCCAAGCGTCTTGCAAGCTGGTTGCTGGAACGGAATCAATATAATGAAGCAGCACGCATTGCCAGAAGAATTGTATCCCGCAATGAGTTTGAGGAAGAGTCAACATTGCTGTTGTTAAGTATATTGGGAGCCATGGGAGATCGAAAATCACTACATAAACACTATGAGCAATATACGCAATTACTGCTTCATGAACTTGGATTACAGCCTTCGCTGTCTATTCAACAGCAATATGAACAATATCAATGATATCCTTCTGATAAACAAAAAAAGAGCCGCACATCATGCGGCTCTCGATCTGATTTTAACGCCCGCCCGTATTCGAAGCCCAGACAGGGATCCAACTGTTCGGATAATTGCTATTGGTCAGGGTTGTGTTATAGAGAACTAAATTCCCATCACTTTGCATGACCAGTGTGTCACCCGTTGTGTTAGCCGGTAAGCTGCTCCCGTGATGACCTGGAATCCATGAGGTGGTATTGGGAGACCAAGCAGCTACCTGTACAGAAGTATCGATCATCAAAACTTTATCCCATCCCCAACCGGTGTAATATTCAAATTTACCTGTAGCCGGGTTGAAACCATAACGATAACCATATTGGTAAACATCTTGATATTTCATGCCATATTTATAGATGACAGGTTTCCCGTACTGTGATTCAAAATTGAACGAAAGAGCCCCACTGTTACTAGTTCCGCTACTCCAGAGAGAAGAACCGTTTTGATAGATAACAAAGTTCCCGTCATTTTGCCAGATGGCTGAGAACCTGCCATCTTGGGAGGTGAGATAGTCACCCTTTGCCATGCTTTGGCCGATCGTGAGTTTATCTCCAAGATAGCCAGCAGAAGCTGTTGCTGGTACGGCAAATGCAAGAATCAACAAGCAAGCCATAAGAACTCGAAAAGATCTGGGAAAAAGTCGTTTGTTCATTGGACACGCTCCTATTTTTCTTATAATGGTTAAAGTTAAATGCATAGAACAACAAATCCTTACAGCTATTGCATGTTTCTGCGTTGTATTCAGTCAGGAGCGGTGAGGTAACACGTCCCCATCTGGTGTAAAACGGGAACTAAGATCTAAAATGCTCCCAACGGTCACCTCCTTTAATAGAAGTGTGAAAATCTTTGATACATATTATGTAATGGGATGTGTGTGTTTTAGGAGATGGAAGCTAAGTGTTTTTTAGTAGAGGAGTTATATCATCAAGTGAAAATACATACTTTATTTTCCATTATAGCAACAAAAAATATAAAAGCCATATTTTTCTATATGAAATTTTGAATCTATTAATTACAACCAATGCGTTATAACTTCTCGTCTCCTGAGCTAGAAAAAACCTATTATTCGATTGAATAAATTGAAGCTAAACACTAATTTTGGTGCAGATCGAGATATAGGTATTCATCTCCTCTATCAATCTCTCAACTTTTTACACCCATTTTATATATTTAATGATTTTTATGAATTGAACTATGGTAAAATATCTCAGGATCTAAAATTGGAGAGGGGTTTTTTCATTCATGTTTTGGAAAAAAGTTTTGGGTAAAAGCACACTGCGTGTAGCTACCGCTGCACTATTACTCACGCAACTATTGGGCGCAGCAGGTTCTGTCTCTGCCGCAGGTAACGATGTAGAAGTACACTTGATTGGAATCAATGATTTCCACGGTCAGTTAGATACCACATCAATCGTGGGTGATAAGAAGGCAGGAACGGCTCCAATTCTAGCAACCTATCTCAAAGAAGCTCAAGCCAAATATGAACACTCCCTACTCTTCCATAATGGAGACTCTGTTGGTGCATCTGCTCCAGCCTCATCTTTGGATCGTGACGAGCCTACCATGGAATGGATGAATATGATGGGCTTCGATGTAGGGTCCTTAGGGAATCACGAATTCGACCAAGGTGTCGCTGCTTTAAAGGCACAGATCTTTGGTGGCCTTGATCCAAAAGAAGGTAAGGTAACGCATGCCGGTGCAAAATTTGATTACGTCAATGCAAACGTGATTGAAACTGCCACAGGAAAAACATTGATTAAGCCGTATGTGATTAAAGAAGTGGGCGGAGTCAAAATTGGATTTATCGGACTAGTGACGAAATCAACACCTGCCAAAGTATCTCCATCTGGAACAGCTGGCGTACGTTTCTTAAGCGCAGAAGAAGAAGTGGAAGCCGTTAATAAATATGCTAAAGAATTGCAAGACCAAGGTGTAGAAACGATCATTGTTTTGGCACATGATCCAGCAACAACCAAAGAAGGCGTAACCACTGGAGAAGCAGCTGATCTGGCAAAAGCTTTACCAGCGGACTCCCCTGTTGACGTTATCGTTGCAGGTGACAATCATGCTTTGGCTAACGGTGAAGTGAATGGAAAGTTGATCGTTCAAGCTTATTCCTATGGTACGGCGTTTGAAGATATCAAGCTGATGATTGACCCTGCTACCGGGGATGTAACTGAAAAATCAGCGACTGTTACAACGACTTTCCAAGAGGGTGTAAAAGAAGACCCTGAATCTTTAGCTATTATTAAAAAATCATTAGACAAGCATCCTGAGCTGACGAAGCCAGTCGGTACAACGGATGGTTCTGTTACCCGTACAGATGCTTATAATAACGAAGCCCCTCTTGGTAACCTCATTGCAGATTCAATGCGTGAAGCAGACTTTGGGGATAAGGCAAGTGCTGCTGACTTTGCATTTATGAATCCAGGCGGTATTCGTGCGGATCTGCCACAAGGCGATGTGACCTTTGCTGATCTTGCCAAAATCCAACCGTTTGGTAATACTCTAGTAAAACTTGAGCTGACTGGCGAACAGGTTAAAACCTTGTTGCAGCAGCAATGGGGTACCAATGCTGACGGTACACCTAATACCAAAACACTCCAAATCTCTGGTTTGAAATACACTGCAGATTTCAATAAGCCGGTCGCAGAACGCGTTACAGGTCTCAGTCTTGAAGATGGAACAACGATTGATCCTGCAAAAACATATACGGCTGTAGTTAACAACTTTATGGCTGCAGGTGGAGATAACTATAAAGTGCTACTGGATGCTAAATCATCCCTGGCAGGTCCTATCGATCTGGATGTATTCTACCAATACATCGTAGACACGTATAAAGGCGGTAGCATCGAAGCTAAAAATGAAGGACGTATCACAAACCTGGCTGCATCTACCGAGCCAACTGAAACACCTGTAACAACAGAAGTCATTTCTCGTGCTGAATTTGTAAGTGCTCTGGTCGACATGTTGAAACTTAACGAAGTAGCTACAGCACCTGCATTCAAGGATGTTGCGGCTAATGCTGCATATGCAGATGCGATTGCTGAAGCTATGCATGCTGGATTCATTCAAGGTTTTGGTGGAAACTTCTATCCTGATCGGGATATCACACGTGAAGAAGCTGCTACCATTCTTGCTAAATTGGTAAAAGATCAAGCGTCTGATAAAGAAGCTGCTACAATTATTGCTAGTTTCGAAGATGGTAAATCCGTGTCTGCCTATGCAATTAAACCTATGGCAAAACTGATTGACAAAGGTATTTTTGCTGGAACAGATAAAAAATCACTTCAACCTAAACTAGGTCTGACTACTAACGATGCAAAAGCATTAATTGAAAAAGCTGTTGCAGCAAAAGCTTCATAATGTAGAACTTATTCAAACTTTATATTAAAACAGAGAAACACATCCTATCGGGCGAATGAGCATTCCTCTACGGATAAACCCTCTCATCAAGTAGTTCTTTAATTGGTGAAAAGGGTTTATCCAGGAGAATGCCATATCCCAATTTAGGATGTTTTTTTATGCTTAAAATCCACGATTCTATGGAGAAATCTATGTCTGAATTGGCTCTATGGTTTGGTTACCGTTTAGTGTTCAGAATTTGGTAAGGGCTCTAAAGTAAAATGGTAAGGCAAGCCATATGAACTTGATGAATTTTATCAGTTTCTGTTGTAAGGATGGAATGGCCAAAGGAAAGGGAAAAAGTTTCTGGTTGCTGCAAAAATTTTAGAAGTGGAGGAGATTTTCGTTTGAAACAAAAACGCAATATAGGTAAACCGTTATTGTCTTTATTTCTGGCAATGTTGCTCGTCTTGCAGACAGTGATATACTCCACCGCCGCATATGCGGAGAGTGTGCCAACCGATTCCGGAATGGAAGCGGTCATTGAATCTGACTCACCGAGTGCCGACGAACCACTTTCGGTACCTGAGGCAGTGAACGACGAACCGCTTTCGGAACCTGAGGCAGTGAACGACGAACCGCTTTCGGTACCAGAGGCAGTGAACGACAAACCGAATAATTTCGTAGCGATGGCGGCAGTCCCAACGGACAAAACAGCGGTATTTATGGAATCTAATTCAACTTTTCCGCTGGAAGTGACACAGGGGAATGCTGTTATTAATCCGAACGGTATTATTCAGGGTAGACAGCCCTTTACGCTCAAATCGGAAGGTCTCAAGGTACCAGTGAATGGTGATGACCCAAATCCAACTAATGCAGATCCTGAGAAATACATCCAAAAGGGTGACTGGATCGAGCTGAAAAGAGAAGATTACTTCAAGGAAGTGGTGCTGCCAACAGCTACTAAAACCTTGAATGCACAGACGGAATCAGGTACAAAACAGCTGGGCACCGCCTATTTCACTCCAAATAGCATCAAGATTGTATTTAACGGTGAAGATAATTTTTTCAATGGTGTTGGACGAGGTATTGCCTTCAGCTTTGAATCTACTGCCAATGCAGATATAACGGGACTAGCGTTTGGCGATAAAAAGCCGATCAACATCTTTGGTGGTGCATATCAGCTTGAGAACCCAGATGTTACAGCAGAGTATAATATTACTTTAAGTTCGCCTGGAATGATCAAATGGGATCAGTATAGCTATCGCGGAATTCAACCAGCACAATTTGTTGAGGGAGCTGTTACCTGGCAGTCAACCGTATCTGCGTTTGATCAGTTTGACAAAACAATCAAATTGCCACTAGACGGAAAGACATTTTGGTATAATACCAGCTCTGGAAATGCCCGCGGCACCTATATGGAGGAATCATTTAAAGTAAATGACCAAAATGTAACTCCAGTCGTTGGTCCAGACGGATCGCTGACTTACATTTTTCCACAGGGAACAGGTCTAGATCCAAAGGTTGAATATAAAACATGGATTTCAAAGGAAGCTTATTATTACGAGTATCGGAATCCGCCAGCTAATCTCGGTCGCAGCCACCGGGTTATGAATGGCAGAGTGGAACTGAGAAAAGACAATGATCTATTGGTCCATTCAGGTTTGGAGATTTCCTTTGCTCCCGACTGGATTCAAGCCAGCGCTTCGTATGACCATGCGAATGAAACCATTACATGGAAGATCGCGGTTAACCAATATAATAAAAAAGGGTTAAAGGACTTTACCATTACAAATGTATTACCGGCTGGGCTGGAATTTGAATCGGCTGCATGGCAGACATGGGTAGATGGCGCTGTATCTGAAGAAACGCCAATTACACCAGATTCAAACGGCGTGTATTCCTTCGGGGATATTAACGGAAAAGTCGAATTGTTGATTAAAAGCAAGGCAATAAGTGGTTCCAGCTTCCAAATTGACCCTCGTGCCAACTGGAATTTGGATACACCAGGTGTTATACAGAACAACGATGTAATGACGGGTAAAAGACCTATTGCGGTGACAGATGAGGCAGTCGTCAGCATTGGCGCACACACGTTTACAAAAACAGGCGCAGTATCAACCGAGGATTATAACCTGGGCAGTATCACGTGGACCGTTAATCTAGCACCACAGTATGCCTTACCTAACGCGGTAGTATACGATGTCCTTGTGCATGGCGGTGACTTGAACGTCTTGGACAACGCTGTAGATGAAACCAGCGAGGTGAGTGCGGAGACAATTGCGAAAATTAAAGCAAATATCACTTCTGCGCAGCTTTGGAAGCAGTACAAAGCGGGAACTCTGAAGTCGAATGCAACCGGATTGACGATGAAAGCTATTCCATTAACCGTGGACGGTAAAGTGGTGGCGGATTTGATCAAGGTGACCGGATACACCGAAGAAGCGGCATCCTTCAGCTTCCGTGCACTTGAGACCAACCCGAACATTCTCTTCAGACAGGATATTAACGCAGGGAAAACTGTTTCGAATCGGGCTTTGCTCATTGATGGCGAAACCGTAAAAAAAGCAGATAACAGCGCCAACCTACACCTGCATATGTTGAACAAGGATATGCTCTTTGCTTCGAGGCCATTAAAAGTAGATGGTACTTTTGACAATGTGACGCCGAATAACGTTAGCAGTTACATTAGAAATGATAACAATGAAGCATGGACAATTTCTGGCTATGACAGGACAACCAAGACGGTCACATTCCGTTTAGGGGTTAATATGCCTGGATATAACACAGAAGAAATGGCTAAGGATGGCGGTAATCGAGTCATTAGTAATATTAAGCTAGTGGATACACTTCCCGAAGGGTGGGAATTCGTTCCTTTCTCTGAAACTAAGGATTTTGAGCTTTGGAAAGGATTTTCGGACAATGGTGCAGGAACAGAATATGGTGTTAGAAACGATGCTAGAACTCTAATTGAACCAGGTACCAGTTCTCATGTAGTCCATTTTTCACACATTGGAAACGAGGGTACTTTCACCTTCTCCAAGTTGGAAAGTCCTTATATCATTCTGGTGAAGGCAAGACCTTCCAATGATGCTCTGCAGAAGTATTTAGAGGAATACACCATCAACGGCACGGACAAACAGGTGCTGTATAACAAAGCCGACCTTCATATGACATGGGGTGGAGTGGAGAAGGTTGTCACCGAACAGCGCAAAGTTATTGTACCTATTCAGACCCTTGGAAAGTCGGTAACTAAGCCAGTTCCAGGAGTGCTGGAATGGACGGTGAACTATAGCCCGCCATTTAACATGAAGCAGGGTGTTTATTTGCAGGATACCCTGGGTGCAGGCATGAATTTGCGTTATGAAGAAAACGGAAAGCTTGTGCTGACATCACCTAGTATGGCAGTCTATCCTGCTAAATTGACCGCAAGCGGCACTCTTGAACGAGAGGGCGCAGCACTGGACCTCAGCGACCCGAATGCTGAAGTTCAAGTAGAAGCTGTACCAGGCGCAGGTGGCACTACGGTTCTAACATTTAAAATGGACGACCCTAATCAGCTTTACCAGTTTGTGTACCAAACAGAAGTTGATCCATCTACAGCGAAAGCTGGAGACACAATGGGCAACGAGGTAAAACTGGAGGGCGATGACAATCTGAAATCTGTCAGTGCCAGAAGCGAAAGCACGCTGGACAGTTCGGACGTGGCCGGCAGTTCAAGTTCCAATGCTCTGTTACCTCTGAAAAAGGTAGATCCCAATGGCAATCCGCTAAAAGACGTAGAGTTCACACTCTATAAGAAAGACGGCGGAACTATAATCACCAAAGGAAAAACCGATAGCGGAGGGAAACTTAATCTGCTATTCCCTGATCCAGGGTATTATGAGCTGAAAGAAACCTATATTGACACCAATACTTGGCTGCCAACTACAAGAGTATACCAAGTATATGTAGGGAATACGCCAGGGAAGCCCATCTGGGTAGACGGGGTGAAATTAACCTCTGATAATCCGCTGATCGTGCCTACACCGGCACAAGGCAAGCTGACCATTACCAATAAGGTGGAAGGCAACGGCAGTGATCCGGACAAAGAGTTCGAGTACACCGTGACCATCACCGGCGAAGGTAAGGACAGAGAGTATACCTATAAGAAGTCGGATGATACGTTTGGCACGATCAAGAGCGGAGGCAAGATTACCCTTAAGCACGGGGAATCTGTGACGTTCCCAGCCTTGCCTGCGGATCTGGTCTATACCGTAAACGAGGCTGATTATACATCCGTTGACGGTTATACGACGATACCGGGTACGAGAGAGCTGTCTGGCTCAATCGTGAATAAAGGTGATCACAAAGCGGACTTCATCAATGAACGGACCGTTAACAAGCTGACCATCAGCAATACGGTCATGGGCAACGGCGGCGATAAAACGAAGGAGTTCGAGTACACCGTCAACTTTGAGGATACAGGCAAAGAGGAAAGTTACTCTTACTTGAAGACGGACGGCAGCACAGGTTCGATCAAGTCCGGCGGTACTTTCCACCTCAAGGATGGAGAGACACTGGATATTTTGGGCCTGCCTAAGAATCTGAAATATACAGTTACCCAACAAGATTACACACCCGATGAATACATGACTACTCCTGAAGAACGGTACTATACCGGGGTCATGAAAGGCATTGATGAAGATGCCCCATTCACGAACGTGCGAGTCTTGAAGGGCGGCCTATTAATCAGCAACACAGTTAAAGGCAAAGATGAAGACAAGAAGAAGCTGTTTAAGTACACGGTTGCCTTCACCGGCGAGGGATCGGACGAATCCTACGTCTATGAGAAATCAGACGGCAGCAAGGGTATGATCAAGAGCGGTGAGAGCTTTGAGCTTACAGATGGCCAGACGCTCATTGTCCAAGGGCTTCCAACCAATCTTCAGTACAAAGTGACCCAAGATGATTATACGCAAGATGGCTATGTGACTGATCCAGAGAGTCTCATTCACATGGGCACTATTCCAGAGAAAAAATTATCTAAAGCACATTTTGCCAATACCCGTCCGTATCTGGAAGGCGTGTTGCGTAACAATAACACAGGAGAAGTCATTCCGAATGCACCGATTACGGTAACCGATCTGAAGACCGGCGAAGAGATTCAGACGCAGACGAATGAGAAGGGTGAATATTCAATTCCAGCCGTAGCGGATACCGACTATACGATCAGATATACGAAGATGTATCCGGTAGGCGGTAAGGATGTGCCTGTTGAATTTACGCAGAAAGCAAATGTAAACAGCAGTGTAACGGACGAGACTGTTCCAGCGGACATTACGGCCGTGGGGATCATTCTGTTCAAACAACTGGATGGAACAACAGTACTATTCAACGATTTGTTGACTAGCCAGATGCATATCTATTTGAAAGACAAGGATGGCATTTATGTTAAGGAAAATGGCCAACCTAAAGCATTTCCTATGGCTTCGAATGGAACTTTCTCTGTGGAAGGGCTAAGCGAGCAGAAGTACACAATGGAAGTTCGCTATCAAGCTGAGACAGGTGAGGAATTGCTCCTCAAAGTAGCGCAACTTGACGTTAAAGCTAACGGAGAGCTGAATATTTCAGAGGAGTTAGTCGACCCTTACGGTACCGTCTATGATGAAACGACAGGAGATGCCGTCACTGGCAAGAAAATTGATGGAGCCAAAGTTACACTGTATTATGCGGATACGCAGCGGAATAGAGATAACGGCCGCATTCCGGGTACGAAAGTAACGCTTCCAAAGGTTCCAAATTTCCCGCCGTACGACAACGAGAGCCCGGAGCAGAGTAGTGATGCAGATGGCTTCTATGCGTACATGGTGTTTCCTGAAGCGGATTACTATCTGATCGTAACGAAGGACGGATACGAAACGCACATAAGTGGTACGATTTCAGTCGATTTTGACATTGTCAGGTACGATGTGCCAATGAAGCCAATTAGTTCTGGTGGCGGCAATGGTAACAATGGAGGCGGCACCGTAACGCCTGGTCCAGGGACCGTAACGCCAGAACCGGGCACCGTAACGCCTGGTCCAGGGACCGTAACGCCAGAACCGGGCACCGTAACGCCAGAACCGGGCACCGTAACGCCTGGTCCAGGGACCGTAACGCCAGAACCGGGCACTGTAACGCCTGAGCCGGGCACTGTAACGCCTGAGCCGGGCACTGTAACGCCTGAACCAGGCACTGTAACGCCTGAACCAGGCACTGTAACGCCTGAACCAGGCACCGTAACACCTGAACCAGGCACGGTAACGCCTGAACCAGGCACCGTAACGCCTGAACCAGGTACCGTAACGCCTGAACCAGGCAATGGTAACGATCAGCTTAAGAACGATAGCAACGAGTTGGACGATGCTCCGAAAACTGGAGATAACAGCGTATCGCCATTCTTGTATATGATTTTGGCGCTGATGTCCTTAATGACGATTGGGTTCTGTCTACTCGGGTACAAGAAGAAAAAGCACATCTAGTAATGGAAGGGAAGGCGGTAAGAAAAATGAGCAAAACTAAAAAAATTCTTATCGCTGTTTCCTTGCTTGTGTTGGTATTTTCACTTGTCAGTCTTGCGAGGACTTTCTTGCGAGACTATGCCGAGAAGCAGAAAATCGAAGAGTTAACAAAGGTTTGGAAAGAAGGATTAGAACAAGGTGGAGGGGATGCAATCCCCTCCCTTTTGTTCAATAAAGGCAATGAGCCGGTTATGCTTCCCGAATTTCGAGATCTTTACGAGAGGAACTCAGACATCGTCGGCTGGCTGAAGATTGACGGTACCCGAATTGAGTACCCGGTCATGCAGAGCCCACAGGATTCGGAGTACTATCTCAATCATGATTTTGATAAAAATGGAAACCAAGGTGGTCTTCCTTTTTTGGACGAGTCTAGCCGGGCTAATAGTTCGGACATTTTGCTGATTCATGGACATCACATGAAAAGTGGTTGGATGTTTAAAGATTTAATGAAGTACAGGAACGAAAGCTTCTATCAAGAACATGCGACGTTCCAGTTCAGCACGCTTTACGAAAAGGAAGAGTATGAGATTGTTGCCGTTATTCTGTCAAAAGTTTATCGCAAATCGGACGACGTGTTTAAATACTACCAGATTGAGAATGTAAGTACGCCCGCCGAGTTCGATTCATATGTTCAGAATATCAAACAACTCTCTCTTTATGACACAGGTGTAACAGCACAGTATGGTGACAAGCTTATTGTGCTGTCCACATGCGAGTATTCAACCGAAAACGGTAGGTTAGCGGTGGTGGCTCGAAAGCGTTAATTGACGATGCTGAAAAACAAAATCAATCTGCTTTATTTCGCGTTCTCACCTTAGAGGACGCGATTTTTCTTGTCCCCGAAATAAGGTGCTCATGGACATGTGGCTTGAGGAATTACGCAGATCGATAAATTCTGACGAATCCAACGAGTATCGAGGATGTATACATTTGAGATGAGGACATGAAGGCCACTCCATCGTTGGGGTGGTCTCTATGCTGATCAACGACGCGGACTGGAAGGAGACGCTTTTGATCATATTATGGGGTTAAATCGACAAATCTATGTTTCTATGATAGGGTTGAAGCATCCCATAGGCATTCTACTCTTCGGAGTAGAGTGCCTTCATGTATATTATGGGTGCTTACATTAAATGTATTTTAAAATCAATTGGATCGTATATGGAGGTGGTGATGCTATGTTTCTCTCTTTAGCCCCAACAGGGGATGGTTGGATGAGTATGAAAAATGTGAAAATATCATTTAATAAAGAGGAGCGAACATAGCATGACTACTAGTTTTCAAGCGGAGAACCGCATTCCATTAAATACATCCCGACTTAGGGATTTACGTAAATCCGGGCGTTTGCCAGGTATTGTTTTTGGCAAAAATACGGAGAATGAAATGATTCATATTCCAACAATACAATTTCAAAAATGGTTGAAGCAGGGTACGTCTGGTTTTATCGAACTGCAGTTTGAAGAGAAAGACTCATTGACTGTATTGTTGGAAGATCTCCAGCGTGATCCAGTTACACGGGATTTACTTCATGTGGATTTTCAGCAGGTGCAGACCAATGAGATCCTGCGTACTAAAATTCCTGTCAAGTTCAACGGCACACCGATTGGTACAAAACAGGGCGGAGTCGTGCAAGTTCAATTATCTTCTATTGAAGTGGAGGCATTGCCGAGACACTTGCCAACGTCGATTGAATTTGACATTAGTGCTATGGAACTTGGAGAAACGCTACATGTAAGTGATGCAACGTTTGCTCCAGATGTGACGGTGATCTCTGAGGGGAATGAGTCTCTTCTCTCTGTAGTTAAACCTTAACAATTCCAAATTCGCAAAGCTGAATAAGTCAAAATTAGCCGTACGGGTTATCATCCGTACGGCTAATTTGTGCTGATTACGAGATGTTGGCGTGCTCCCATCCTCACAAGGCGGGTAGTCTGGAATTCACCTCACGTATGTCTTTTGCTCGCGTACAGGCGAAAATATCCTGATATTTCGCTACCTTTTCAAAGTTCATTCGCAAAATTCAGGTGTAAAGTAGGTAGACTCAGGAAAGGTAATCACTATAATGGAAATAAGATACATATATAGCTGAACCTGACCCGCTAAGGTCATTGGCATAACATTTCTAAACAGGGCGGTGAGCGAAAAGAAATGGACAAATTAAAGAATAGCGGATTCTATAAACTGAGATTCTTCATCACTCCTAAAGAGTTTAAAAGCCTTTTGCAGCTTTTGGAGCATCGGCAAGCGCAATTCTATCGTACCAATGTTGCCCGAACAGAGCATGATTATAATCAGGTGTACGAGGAGTATCAGACGTTCTATCAGTATTTTGTGGCAGGAGAAAAGAGAGATGACATCCATCCCTTCTTTGTTTACTCTATTTCTATTGCATCAGATCAAGAAAGTTCAGGATTTTTTGTAAGAAATGAAGGGGTTTCTTTTCCTTATCACGGACAATGGGCAGAGGATGAACTGCCGTGTATCTTGCTTTCATTTCCGAAAGGTTTTCAAGTTAATGTGGAAGATGAAAAAGGAAAATACTATATATATGAGGATATCCGGGACCATAAGCCGCTGACCTATGCATTTTTCGATGAAATAAGAGACTCTATCAAAAAAATGACCAAATCCCTTCGCTTCTCAGCCCTTGATGCTGATGCGATGAAGGAGCAAAAGCCCTCTGTGCGTATAAGCCATGATGCAATGCACGAATTGAGCCAATCGTGGATATTCAATAAATATGGACTTGTGATTCATGGCAAATAGGAGGGGGACGAAATGATGTTCGCCCTAAAGCTTATCTGTACCTGGGTACTGCTAGTTGCCTCATGTTCCGCAGTGTGGTGGAGTTTCAGAACAGAAAAGCTTATAACCATCTCTTGGCTGGCGTTTCTGCTACCGGCTGTCTTCCAGCTTGTTACGGCTTTCCGGATTGGTCCAGGCCAAGCAAAGTCACTCATCGTGTTTGGGTGCATCAATCTGGTGTTTGCTGCCCTTGTGGGTGCAGGTGTCTGGTATCTAGTCCAAATAGCCAATTCATATCGAAGGGGCAAATGATCAACGAATGGAAAGGGGAACTCTAATCGTGAAGCCAATGCAAGAAATAGAGCCGCTGGCCATAGAGATCGCCGCTGCCGCCAGAACGTCTTTTTGTACTCTTTTTGAAAATGGTGAACGTTACTATTATTGTACGTTATACACTACTGGCGAGGGACATGCGCCAAGCATCTCTGCATGGTCGTGGGAAGCTTTGGCGTTGGAGTCGGCTAGGCAAGCAGAGGAAAGTGATACGCCGGTATCTACGATTGCGGATCTCATCAAATGGTCGTATGCGGATTCCCCCTATTGTTGTTTTGGGGATGATCACTTTGACGGTGTCAAACAACGATATAACGAGCGTCCTTTCATTGCGGAACTGGAAAATGATGATTGGAATCGCGAGTTGGATGTGAGGCTGAACGCCATGGAGCTGGCGATGAAAATGCTCGATGATGAAGGCGTGTTTGCCTTAAATCAACCGCGAGAGTCCGTATGTGTCCTTGTTGAAGTCATGCCGCCGGATGAGATCAATACCGAAATTGCCTTACGTTTAAATCGAGCAGAATCTCCGGCTATGCAAGCATGGTTGGCGGAGGCGGCAGAATAGAAGCATCTGCAATGGGGGAGTTTTGACCGTCTATGATGTACCGTTTCGACTCAATTGGCCAATAAGATGATACTAATAGCAGATCTATAATTCGCGAACCACCTTTGCACAGTAAAGGGTGGTTTTTTGTGTTTGAGTTATGACATCAAGCTACTAGTTTTCCTCTACCACTGTACAAACACACTTTTTCTGCCTTGTCCACATTTATACCTCACCAAAACTATTTAATTGCATTTAATAGATTATCAATACAAAAGGAGGTTTTGAGAATGGGAAATAGAAGACCTGGAGCACCTAGAGGTGGTTATGACCCTGTTCAGATCTATAACTCGACTTCGTTTAATGCGAGTGGAGTAGTGGAGTATGCATCCATTTTTTGTAGCAACGATAGATATAGTGTTCAGCGTGACGAGACTTGGAGATCTTCCGACCGTGGTGTGTGCCTGGTAACTAGAATCACCGCGACGGTTAGAACACCGAGTGGAAATATTGAGGCTGAACCGTATACCTCTTCTGGTACTTCGTACAGCCAGTTCGCCATTATACAGGTGGGGGTAAATCAGTTCCGAGTGACACGTGTTACAAGTGCGATTAGAAAATGCCGGAAATAACTGAAGAGGGTTAATATCGAGATTAGGTACGAAACATGAAGAGACGACTTGCCCGGGCTAGCAGGCAGGTCGTCTTTTTTTCGTTTTAATGTTTCTTGTACCATAATATTCTGCGGTGCATCGAGGAATCTTTCAAAAGTCGGAAAGGGCGTATGGCTGGCTGATAATTGCCTTCGATAATCCAAATTCGCCGTTTCTTGTCGATGGCTATATCGAACCCGACTTGTCTAAGCATAGGGTAATGCTCTCCCAATCGTTTGGCAGCTAATCGTGAAACTTGTTCCGCTCTGACAAGTAAGCGCCGATCTCCAATTCGAGCCAGTCTCAGTGCTTTAATAACGGGAATGGGGCGGTTATTCACATTGGTGACTTGGTATCCTTGTGCTGCGACTTTAGCATAGGAACCGGTCACGTTCCAAGTGGACGAGGAACCCTTTTTGCGCTGAACCATGATCCGAATGTCGAACGGCCTGTGTTTAATTTGAGCAAGCTGCAGACGCTTTTGGACAATGTATTCATCACTTTTGATTGTTTGTTCGAACCATTCGAGTAACTGCTCGTTGTCTCTCATGGTGACTGTGTTATTTTCATTTTGAATACGATAAGCATTTGCACCGCTTCGTTTAATGAACAGGATACCCCTTCCGTAACTGCCATTACGAGGTTTCAGTACAACGCTGGGATACTGAAGAAGCATCTTCGTTAGCGTATCCTTCTCAAGCAACTGTGTTTCTGGCAAACGTTCAGCGAGAGAGGGCTCATCGCGCAGAATGCCATACTGCAACCATTTGTCTCTTTCAAATAACATTGGAATCACAGCCTTTTTCAATCGTCTACGGTAATTTTAATTCAAATTCGTGATCCGCATAAGTGGCCATTCGTCCAGATTTGTAAGTCGATGCATGTCCAATCGGTCGATGGAGACCGAAGATGAACTTTTGCGAGAAACGACTGCATTCTGGGGAGGAGTTCATTCACGCTTCGAGTGGCTTCTGGATACGCAGGCGCATCTCTATCACCACCGTGGATAACGGCATGCCATGCTGGTACATGTGCTGAAACGAGAGCCGAATGTACAATTGTTTGAGTAGTGCTAGAGTAACCCTCAACTAGTATTTTTAGCCTATGAATTAGCTTATAAAAGAGTGCGACTTTTTTACCAATATATATACAAATTATTCGTTTACTGTATGCCTTTTCGATGTTATACTCACAATATTCAAAAAGAATCTGTGAAAATATGTCGAATTGAGGCTTATCAGGATGATTATAGGTAGACAAAACGGCGAAACGATCATCCTCATTCCATCGCTTGAACCGGATGAGAGACTTCCAGCCTATGTACGGCAATTGCGAGAGTATGGATTTACTAATATTGTTATTGTGGACGACGGATCTGGTGATGCGTACCAGTCGATTTTCGAGGAGCTTCGCGAGAACGGTTGTGCTTTGCTGACACATACGGAAAATCAGGGGAAGGGTGCAGCACTCAAGACCGGATTTGAGTATATTGGGAAGCAATTCGACGCATCTTCCTTCGTCGTAACCGCTGATTCAGACGGACAACACGCAGCTGAAGATGTATACCGCATAGCCCAAGAAGCAAGGTTTCATCCGGATTCGTTGGTGCTCGGGGTAAGGAACTTCAGCGAGGGGAATATACCTCCAAAGTCCCTGTTAGGCAATCGAATGACCTCCTTTATTTTTGCCATGCTGTATGGTAAAAAACTGTCAGATACCCAGACTGGGCTTCGTGCCTTCGGTCCAGGGTTACTTGCGTTTATGCAGGATGTTCGTGGCACTCGATTTGAATATGAGCTGCAGATGCTCATCTCATGCATTCAGTCTGGCATACCGATTCATACGATGCCAATCCAAGTCATTTATGAGAATGGCAATGCAGGCACTCATTTTAAAGCGATCCAGGATAGTGCTCGGGTCATGGGGGTGTTGTTCTCCAATTTCCTGCGGTTCATTTCATCATCGGTGGCCAGTTCTGTTATAGATTTGGGCATTGCCTGGTTTTTGATCGATGCGTTACGGCCCGTATTGGGTGAGCAACACTATTTAAGAATTCTGCTTGCAACCGTGATTGCGAGAGTTATTTCCATTGTGGTCAACTATGTACTGAACAGACACTTTGTATTCCGCAAGGAGGATAGCCAGGGCAGTCTATGGCGCTATCTAACGTTATGCGGAGTAGTGATCTTGCTGTCCAGTACCGGTGTATATATATTCCATACCGTTCTCTTCGTAGATGAGAAATTGGCGAAATTCGTCTGTGATGCCTTGCTGTTCCTGCTCAGTTTCCAATTGCAGCGAAGATGGGTATTTGCAGCAAGGAGGAAGCAGTTGTAGTGCAAAACGAAAAAAGGCAGAATATCTTTTTTGTCATCACGATGATCCTGATGTCGATTTATTTGGTCTGGCGTACGTTCTTTACGTTGCCATGGGGTGAAGGCGTTCTGAACGTCATTTTTGGTATGCTGCTGATTGTGGCTGAGACGGTCACCGTACTGACAACCTTTGAATTATTCTTTCAAAAGATGCAAAAAGAACGTACACAGCTCGATTTTCCAATCGTTCCGCCGGAGTATTATCCGGATGTGGATGTGTTTATTGCTACGCATAATGAGCCCGTTGATCTGTTATATAAAACCGTTAATGCCTGTACGTTCATGGATTACCCGGACAAGCAGAAGGTTCATATCTATCTCTGTGACGATGGAGCAAGACCTGAGGTGGAGGAACTTGCCAGACAGTTTGGCGTGGGATATCTGGGGTTCCCCGGAAACAAGGATGCCAAGTCTGGTAATCTGAACAATGCACTGAGCAAAAGCTCTTCGCCGCTCATTGCAACGTTTGATGCGGATATGATTCCGCAGCACACCTTTTTGATGAAAACGGTACCCTATTTCATGCTCTCCACGTTTATTAAGGAGAATGAGGTATGGCGTCCTCGCCGAGAGGACGAGATGGACCCTAAGTTCAAGCTTGGTCTGGTACAGACCCCGCAAAGCTTCTACAATCCGGATCTATTCCAGTTTAACCTGTATGCAGAGCAAGGTATTCCGAATGAACAGGATTTCTTCTCCAGAGAAGTGAACATCCTGCGTAATGCCTCCAATGCGGTAGCCTATACAGGAAGTAATACGATCATTTCCCGGCAAGGCATGGAAGACATCGGAGGTTTTCCACTCAATACAATCACCGAGGACTTTGAGACAAGCATCCGCTTGCAGCAGGAAGGTTATATTACCTATGCGACTCAAGAGGTTCAAGCTGCCGGGCAGACAACAACAACAGTGAAGAGCATGATTAAGCAACGGATTCGCTGGGCAAGGGGGATTATTCAGAGCCTGCAGAATACGCGTGCACCCTTATCTGGGAAGCTTCCTTTCTGGACGAGAGTGACCTACTTAAGCAGTTTCTTATACTGGTGGTCTTTCTTTAACCGGTTGATTTTCATTTTGGCACCTATTTTATTTGCGTTATTCGACTTCCAGATTGTAAATACAACCTTCTGGCAGATCTTAATATTCTGGCTTCCATCTTATTTCTTCTATAGTCTATCCATGCGATATCTGTCCAGCAATATTCGGAATCAGCGATGGAGTCAGGTTATCGATACCATATTTATGCCTTATCTGATCTGGCCGGTTCTCCTGGAGACAATGGGTATTCGTGAGAAAGAGTTCAAAGTTACCAACAAAAGCAGAGCAAGCGGTCGACAATGGATGTCTGCTCTGTTATATGCACTTCCGCATATCTTCTTGCTGTTGCTTTCCATTGCAGCTGTGATTCGGTATGTGAATGGCAAGTACGGCATTGCGCTGTTCTTCAGCAGTATCATTATTTTCTGGCTAATTCATAACATGATTGCGCTGTGTTACGCCCTGTTCTTCATGATCGGCCGCCGTGCGTATCGGGAGACAGAACGGATTCGGGCGCAGGAAGATGTCACGATTCACGACCAAGCCAACAATCTGCGATATCAGGCCAAGACGGTGGATGTATCTGAGCAAGGTATTGCCTTCTATGTCCCATATCCCATTTATTTAGCTGAGCAGAAGATCATCTCTTTGGTTGTCAAAACCGACCGGTATGAGGCCAATCTCGATGCAGTCATCGTTTATGTGAAACAGGATGGAGAGGGCTGGCGTTACTCCGCAACGGTTCAGCCGATTGATGAGAATGATAACCGCCAATACATGCAAATCATCTACGACCGTAAACACTCCTTGCCAGAGCAGATGAATCTGTGGGATACGGCTTATGACGATATGTTACGTAATGTGAAGAAACGGATTGTTCAACCCAGATCGGATCAGCGAAAAATGCCGCGGCTTTCCCTTAAGCTTCCAGTTCATTTCACCAATGATGCTAGCTGTACGCTGCGTAGCTTCAATTATCGTTTCTTCTCCGCGACGGGTTTCCATGGTGATATTGCGGCAGGAGCGGTCGTTACTTTTTATACGAAGAGTAATATTGAAGTCATTTTGCAACATACGGGAAAAACGACAGCTCGTGAGCGCGAAGTGCTTCTCTCGGTGGAGAATATCGATGATATTGTGGAGAAGGGCCTGATCGACCAATTGTTGACTGATTTGATTGAGCCACATTTCGATCGTTCCACCAGAGAGGGTTAGGAGAGATAAAGATGCTCATTGTGCTTCATTTTGTGATGGGAGTTTTATTGATAATCTCCTTTGTTGGTTATATGCAGTTTGTTCGGAAGACACTTGCACTACGGTGGGAGTTTATCCCTGTATTTGTGTTTTCCTCGATTGCCTGCATCGTATATTTCGCTGGCTTGGCAGGTCAGCTCTTTATAGGAAGTATTATCGTGATGATACTCGGCTTGTTTCTTTTTAGAGATACGCTGGTTCGAGCTGTCCGACGAGGGACCAAGCCGAATGTATTGTTCTCGTTATTTCAGTTTTCTTTTCTGGGCGGAACGTTCATCTTTTTGCTGATTCTGTTCCAAAATCAATTGACACACTACGATAATTTCTCGCACTGGGCTATTGTATTGAAGCAGATGTTGAGTACAAATGCCTTTCCGACGCCAGACTCCAATCTGATTGATTTTAAAAACTATCCGCTCGGGACTTCATCATTTATTTATTATGTCTGTCGCTTCATGGGGCATTCCCAGTCCGTGATGCTTTTGGCACAGGGTCTGCTTATCTTTTCCTGTTTTTATGCCATGTTTGGCATTATTTCGGAGATGAAACGTTTTCTTCTGTACGCTTTTCTCGGACTCGGGTTATCGACGCTTTCTTTTTTCAATCTGACGATTCGGATCACCAATCTACTCGTGGATTTCTTGCTTCCGATCTACGCACTCGCGATCCTGGCGGTTATTTACCAATATCGGAATGAGATCATGAAGGCATGTATTGTTGTTCTTCCGCTTGCCGGATTGCTGACCATCATCAAAAGCACGGGTATTATTTTCGCCGCGATCGGCCTGATCTTCCTGGTGTATACATGGTTGAGAAATGGGCAACGCTCGAACTGGAAAGTCGGACTGGCTGTGCTTGGTACCATTGGTGGTTCACTACTTCCGTATTTCGGCTGGAGCTGGCGAATGGCGACGGTGTTCCAAGGCATTAATAACAAGTTCGAGGGAACAGCCTCGGTGATCAAAGCGGGCAAGACGGGAGAACAGAAATGGGAGATTCTGACGCTCTTCTTGAAATCAAGCATAGATATCACGTCCAGGCCTGTGCTCGGCATTGTACTTTTTCAACTTATCGCGATCGGAGCTTCGGTATTTGCCATCGTTGTGCTCAAGAAGAAGTGGAACTTATGGAAAGCATTAATTGCTTTGGATTTTGTACTGTTACTGTATTATGCGGGTATTCTGGCGTTGTATCTCTTCTCCATGCCATTGGATGAAGCCATTGTCCTGGCAGGCTTTGAGCGTTATGCATCGAGTATCGTGGTGCTGTTCGCCGGTGGGCTGGTGTTGTGCGCTGCGATCGACCTGGAGCGATCATTCCACTATCGGATCGGTGAGGTGCCTGATTATCAATCCTTTAAGACGGTCAAGACGAAAGGTCATTATCAAAAAGGCATTATCGGCTGTATGGCGGTTGCGGCGACCATCCTTTTATCGGAATACAACGGGATCGTCTCGATTGCCAAAACCTACGATACAACGCTCCCTTACAAGATTCATGCTGTTACCGGTGATCGGTGGTACCCAGGTGGGCAGGTGGATAATAATAGATATCTCTTCTACGCCTCAGACAGGGACCAGCAGGTCACGAATTATTACATGCAATATGTAGGAAAGTATTTCTTGTATGCTCCACATGTGGACGGGATCGTGTTGTTCTATGAGGATAATATGGATAACCTTCTGAGCGGCTACGATTATCTGGTGGTCGTCGAGACGGATCTCAACGCCAAGTGGTTGCTGAAAAAGCATTATGGCATCGACATGCAAGAGGGGATTTATAAAATTACCCGTTCGGGGGACCAAATCGTTCTTACGTTGACTTGAAATCATAGATGTTGAGATCCTGTTCCGGACATCTGGTCAGGTAAGATGGAATACATGATTGTATATAGAGTCTCCTTAAATATAGCCCGCTATAGCTAATACCTATAGCGGGCTATAACTCTTTCGTAGAACAGCTATTCCGATCGGATATGTTATATTTAATTCTATAATGATAAACGGGGAGATTAAACTATGAGCCTACAAACAGAACCTAAACAACGAACAGTCACTCCATTTCGATATGATATTGTTGGCAGTTTCCTGCGCCCGAGTACGTTGAAGGATGCCCGATTAAAATACCAGAACGGCGAAATTACCACGGAACAGTTGAATGAAGTGGAGAATGCCGAGATTGTAAAACTTGTACAGAAGCAAAAAGAGGTTGGCCTTCAGGCTGTAACGGACGGCGAATTCCGCCGCTCTTGGTGGCATCTGGACTTTTTCTGGGGACTGGATGGTGTAGAGCGGACGATCATTGAGGAAGGCTACCGATTCAACGGTGCGACATCCAGACCGGAAACAGCTCGTCTGAGCGGCAAAATCAGCTATAGCAGTCATCCATTTGTAGCGCATTATGCCTTCTTGAAAGAAGCGGCTGGGGAAGACGTTGTTGCCCGTCAGTCCATTCCAGCAGCAGCTCAGTTCCTATTCGAATTGGACCGGGCAGATAATAAGGAAAGCACACAGGCCATCTATCCGAACCGCCAAGAGCTTCTCTCGGACATTGTCGGAGCGTACAAAGCATCCATCCTGGCTTTTTATGAAGCCGGCTGCCGTAGCATCCAGATTGATGATTGCACATGGGGTGCATTGTGTGACCAACAGTTCATCACAGTGATGGAGCAGATTGGCGTTAATGTGGAAGAGTACGCAAACGAACTCGCAAAACTGAACGAAGATGTGGTATCTGGCCTGCCGGAAGACCTCGTGGTAACCACTCATGTCTGCCGCGGTAATTATGTTTCGACATTTGCAGGAGTCGGTGGCGGTTACGAGCCGATTGCGCAGACACTTCTGAGCATCGATAACTACTCTGGATTCTATCTGGAGTTTGATACGGAACGGGCTGGTGACTTCAAGCCACTTCGTTTCCTGAAGGACAATCAGCAGGTTGTACTTGGCCTCTTCTCTTCCAAATTCGGAGAGTTGGAGAACAAGGAAGATATCCTGAAACGGATTGAGGAAGCTACACAATATGTTGATCTGGATCGAATCTGCCTGAGCCCACAATGCGGCTTCGCTTCCACGGAAGAAGGCAACCATCTGACCGAGGAACAACAATGGCGCAAGCTTTCCTTCATTAAGGAAATTGCTGAAGAGCTTTGGAAGTAACATTTGCAGCGTGATTCATCATTTACGCCTGTGTTATGTATAAGAAAAAAATCGCTAAAAAGCCGTACGGACCATCATCCGTATGGCTTTTTGGTGTAAATCCTCATTGTAGAGTGGATGTTTGATCAGAGTCATAACAGCCAAGAGAGTGAAGCAATGGGTAGAGATGAGAATAACGGATTAGGCAAACGGCATGACTGAGGAAGAGGTATGGTGGACGAAATAAAATAGCGACACTTAGGACAAAGGGATCTTTGTCGCGACTGCCGCTATTTGTCTATCTCGCATGATATCGCCCTTTAGGCACCACCATCGGTGATCCCGAGACGGGGGCTTCTATGACCGTACATTCCAATCCGAAAATGTCTTTAACCTGTGGGGCGGTTATCACCTCTGCGGGCTTACCCTCAGCCACAAGTTTTCCTTGATGAAGCACAGAGGGTTACATTCCTTGATGAAGTAGTCCATTATCCGTTCTTTTTATTAAATTAGGATGAAATAATATCCATGTATTACATTCCAGATCATGGTATATTTGTATTATTAAATAATGTAAGGAGATTCTACATGCATAATCAAATCATCAAAAAGTTGATCGTACTTTGTTTGGTTTTTGTATTATTACCGGCAACGAGCGTTTTGGCTGCGTCGTCACTTATTAAGGACCCGGTCTTGGCCAAAGTTATTCGAGCAGATCTGAAGATGTCGGCTAAGAAGGAAATAAAGGCTGCCGATTTGAAAAAATTAAAATCTCTATATGCTATGGAATTAAAAAGTAAGATTTCTAACCTGCAAGGTCTTGAACATGCCGTTAATATGACGGATTTATTCTTGCCTGGTCAAAATATAAAAAATATTAAGCCACTCAACAAGTTAAAGAAATTGACGTTCTTAGCTGTTGAAGGCAATCAGATTGCAGATATCTCACCGCTTTTAGGTCTGACTAATCTGCAAAATCTGGTTATGGACAATAACAAAATCAAAAGCCTGGCTCCATTAAAAAATATGCGTAAGCTGACCAGTTTACTCGCCAGTGGGAATCAGGTGACTGATCTAAGTCCTCTTCAGAAGTTAAAGCTGGAATGGGTCATTATGAACGATAATAAAATTCAGGATCTGACTCCTTTAAAAAATCATCCGACCTTGGAGTATCTATGTAGAAAATAACCTCATTGAGGATATTTCAGTGCTCGAAACCATCCCACATCTAACAGAGGTATATTTGGCTAATAATCCGCTGAATGATCGTGCAGAGCAGGTTGTGAAAAAGCTGGAGAAGAAAGGCGTCCTTGTAAGTCTGGTAAGCGATGAAGCGGATCAGGCGGCGAAGTAGTTTCGATTAGAGAAAATGTATATGTATATGTAAGAAGAAGTTAATCCCTCATTATATTGAACAAAAACAAAGAAGGCCGCAGATATTCTGACGGCCTTCTTTAAGTATGTTGGACAGAAACGCTCGGTAACAACTTAACGCCCGTCCCACAACAATATTATTCCACTACGATCTCCTTCACCGTCTCCCCCTCAACCAGCACCGGCTGATAGTAGGTGTTCGTTGGCAGATCTTTTTTGCCTTGCAGATTCTTGATCACCCAGTCGGCAGCATCGCGGCCCATTTGTTCTTGGGGATGGGTTAGCGTTGTTAGCCTGATGTTGGCGTTCTTGGCGATGTACGAATTGTCCTGCCCAATGATGGATAACTCATCCGGGATCGAGATGCCCAGTTGCCTGCAGGCGTTCACGACCTCCAGTCCCACCTCATCGTTGTAACAGACAATCGCGGTGAGCGAATCCCTGTTTTCGTCCAGATACGTTGCTACATTAGAGGATAAATCCGGTTTCGATGCGGTATCAAAGGAAAGCACTTGCTCAGGATGGAACCGTAACTTCGCTTCACCCAGCGCCTTGATGTACCCCTTCATCCGGTACTTGCCTTGTAGATCATCCATTTTGGCGATAATGCCGATCTGGGTATGGCCTTTGGCGATCAATTCCCGAGTGGCAAGATAACTGGATTGCACGTCATCCAGGCAGAAGAACGGAACCTCCAGCTCCTCATAAAATGCATTAATCATCGTAAACGGCACATCCTGCTCTTTGAACGACAGGTAGTACGCAATGTTTGGGTTGTACAGATTACTTTTGGTTGGTTCGACAATTAGGCCATCTACGCCGTAGGAGAGCATCATTTCGAGGGCTTTTTTCTCCTGCGCTACATCATTATTAGTACTGGCCAGCAGTAACGAGTAGTTGTCCTCATTCAGACGACTCTCAATACCGCGAATGATGGACGGAAAGATGTAATCCGAGATGTATGTCGTGATCACACCAATCGTTTTCTTCGATGTGTTGCCGCCTGATCGAGAGCGATACTGATTGCTAACGTAGGTCCCTGAACCTTTTTCGCTTCGTAAAAATCCTTCGTTTGATAACTCCAAAATAGCCTTCCGCACCGTCTGGCGACTTACGGTGTAGCTTTCCTGTAATGCCAACTCGGTTGGGATCTGTTCGCCTATGCTATATGTCCCCGAGAGGATATGACTCTTTATATCATCAATGATGACCTGATATTTTGGCTTCACGTAGTCCACTTCTTTCATCGTTACTCATCTATATCAACGTTGTTGTTCAAATAGTTGTACGTACATATTTTAGCATGATTCAGATAGGATGAAAATAAAACCGAACATTTTTCGAAATAAACCGTACATATTCAGCCTTTTTGGATGGAGGTGTACCTTACAGCATAGCCATTTTATAGCCATATAAGACCTTTGAATGGTCAAATAGAGTACAATATGTGTCCTTTGTAAGTATAACTATTATATATTATTGACAAATGTACGTACAAAAAATATACTAAGGCTGTCAGAAAAGGAAAGCGCATTCTTTGAAAACACAACAGGAATTACTTATACAAAAATATTATTAGTCACTGCTATAAGTAAGAGATTCACCTTATATATGCATCCTTTGGGATGTGAAATCGCGACCGGAGAGGGGATACACGTGACTATGAGTCAACTGGACTTGAAAGAAGCCATTACCAAGGGCGCTACTTCGCTCGGTATTGAATTTGGATCAACGCGGATTAAGGCGGTGTTGATTGACGAGCGTTTTGAGACCATCGCGTCAGGCAGTTATGAATGGGAGAACCTCCTGAAAGATGGATATTGGACGTACAACCAGGAGGATATCATCACAGGTCTGCAAACGGCTTATCGTGAGATGAAGCAAGATGTAGAACAGAAATACGGAATTACGCTGCGAACGGTCGGTTCTATCGGATTCTCGGCCATGATGCACGGATATATCGCTTTGGATAGCGCGGGTGAACTGTTGGTACCTTTCCGCACGTGGCGTAACGCTACGACAGGAGCAGCTGCAAGAGAGCTAACGGAACTTCTGCAATTCAATATTCCGGAACGCTGGAGCATTGCCCACTTGTATCAAGCGATTTTGAACGAAGAGGTGCATGTGCCACAGATCGATCACCTGACAACTTTGGCTGGATACATCCACTGGTTGCTGACGGGCAATAAGGCGATTGGGATCGGCGATGCATCAGGCATTTTCCCAATTGACGAGTCTACACATAACTATCACCCATCCATGATCCAACAGTTCGACGAACAGATCGCAGGCAAAGGTTATCCGTGGAAAGTCGAGAACCTTCTGCCCAAGGTATATCTCGCGGGTGAGAATGCAGGTGTATTGACGGAAGCGGGAGCCAAGTTGCTCGACCCTTCGCAAGATCTGCAAGCAGGCATTACGCTCTGCCCGCCAGAAGGCGATGCCGGAACGGGTATGGTGGCAACAAATAGCGTGAGAAAACGTACGGGCAACATCTCCGTTGGCACATCCGTATTTGCGATGATCGTACTGGAGAAGGAATTGTCCAAAGTGTATCCCGAGATCGATATGGTCACCACGCCGGATGGCAGTCCAGTAGGGATGGTGCATGCCAACAACTGTTCCAGTGATATCAATGCATGGGTTGGACTGTTCCGTGAATTCTCTCAAGCAATGGGATATGAAGTGGATAACGCCAAGTTGTTTAGCGTGTTGTTTAACAAGGCTTTGGAGGCAGACCCTGATGGTGGTGGCTTGCTCAGCTACGGTTACTACTCAGGTGAGAACATTACGGGACTTGAGAAAGGCCGTCCATTGTTCGTCCGCTCCCCGGAAAGCAACTTCAATTTGGCAAACTTCATGCGGACCCATCTGTTCAGTGCCTTCGGTGCACTCAAGCTGGGTATGGACATTTTGACGGAGGAAGAGAATGTGGCGATTGACAGCATTTTGGCTCACGGTGGCCTGTTCAAAACGCCTGTCGTCGGGCAACGGATTGTAGCTGCTGCGATGAACGTACCGGTGTCGGTAATGTCTACCGCTGGTGAAGGCGGCGCATGGGGCATGGCGCTTCTGGCTTCCTACATGATCAACAAGGATCAAGAGGAGAGCCTGGATGTGTTCCTGGAGCAGAAAGTCTTTAACGATGTGGAGGGTGTCGAAGTGGCACCGGATGCATCGGATGTGAAAGGGTTTGAAGCATTTATCGAACGCTATCGGAGTGGACTTGCGATTGAGCAATCAGCCGTGGATCATCTGGTAGAGAACGGGAGGGAATAACATGTTAGAACAACTGAAAGAAGAGGTATTCCAGGCGAATCTGGAACTGCCAAAGCACGGACTTGTAAAATTCACATGGGGTAACGTCAGCGCAATCGATCGGGAAAGCGGTCTGTTCGTGATCAAACCAAGTGGCGTCAGCTACGATACGATGAAAGCAAGCGACATGGTTGTGGTTGATCTGGACGGTAACGTGGTGGAGGGTGAGATGAGACCTTCCTCGGATACCGCAACACATGCCGTACTATATAAGCATTACTCGGAGATTGGCGGCATCGTGCACACACACTCCACATGGGCGACCATCTGGGCGCAAGCCGGACTGGACGTACCCGTTATGGGAACAACACATGCGGACACGTTCTATGGGGCGGTGCCTTGCGCACGTTTCCTGAACCAGGATGAGGTTGATCGTGGATACGAAGCGGAGACAGGACACGTCATTATTGAAACGTTTGAACAGCGTGGCATTGATGTTATGGCTGTTCCAGCAGTATTGCTCCATGGTCATGCACCGTTTACGTGGGGGAAAGATGCCAAGTCTGCGGTGGTGAACAGCGTCGTGCTGGAGGAAGTGTGCAAAATGAACCTGTACGCGCGGCAGTTAAATAACTTCGCGAAAGAACTGCCACAAGGCATTTTGGATAAGCACTATCTGCGAAAACACGGAAAAGACGCGTATTACGGACAAAAGTAATTAGTTTGTGTATCGATCGGATGACACTAATCCAATCGAATAGGTCTTGTGCTACTACTGCCAACGAAGTTGTATAAAACTTTTACACGATAACGGAGAAGACAGAAGAAAGCTGGAGAAGCGGAGCGTTCACCTTTATCCCCGGATTTTCCCTTTAGAAAAGGGAATCAAAAAAATCTGGGGATAACAGTGATCGGAAGATTATTCTGGCTGCGCAGTGGTCCAGTGTAACCCATTTATTCAACTATAAAATAATGAAATGAGGATGATTATATGTCAGCAGCAAAAGAATTCTGGTTTGTGGTCGGTTCACAGCACTTGTACGGAGAAGAAGCACTGGGCGAAGTAAAAGCCAACGCACAGAAAATCACGGATGCCCTTAATGCAAGTGGCGTACTGCCGTACCCGCTCGTATTGCAGGATCTGGCGGTAAGCGCAGATAAAATCACGAGCACGATGAAGGAAGTCAACTATCGTGACGAAGTAGCAGGTGTGATCACGTGGATGCATACGTTCTCCCCGGCGAAAATGTGGATTCGTGGTACAAAATTGCTGCAAAAACCTTTGCTGCACTTGGCAACCCAATTCAACGAAAGCATTCCGTGGGCAACCATCGATATGGACTTCATGAACCTGAACCAAGCGGCACACGGTGACCGTGAATATGGCTTCATTAATGCCCGTCTGAGAAAACAAAATAAAATCGTTGTTGGCTACTGGGAGCGCCCAGAAGTGCAACAGCAGGTTGCTGACTGGATGGACGTAGCGGTAGCTTATAATGAAAGCTTTAACATCAAAGTAGCGCGCTTCGGTGATAACATGCGCAACGTGGGTGTAACCGAAGGTGATAAAGTGGAAGCACAGATCCAATTCGGATGGACGGTTGATTACTTCGGCATTGGCGACCTCGTGCAATACGTGAACGCTGTAACAGAGCAGGAAATCGATGATTTGATTGCTCAGTATGGAGACCTCTACGAATTCGATTATGGCACGAACAGCAAGGAAGCTTGGGAAGCCAGCGTACGTGTGCAAGCGAGCTATGAAATTGCGATCAAACGTTTCCTGGACGAAGGTGGATATAGTGCCTTCACTACGAACTTCGAGGATCTGCATGGCATGAAACAACTTCCGGGCTTGGCAGTGCAACGCCTGATGGCTCAAGGGTACGGATTTGCCGGTGAGGGTGACTGGAAAACAGCTGCGCTGGATCGCTTGCTAAAAATCATGGCCCATAACGAGAACACGGGCTTCATGGAAGATTACACATACGAGATGGCTGCTGGACAGGAAGCGATTCTTCAATCTCACATGCTTGAAGTAGATCCGACACTTGCCAGCACCAAACCGAGAATCATCGTGTCCCCACTGGGCATTGGCGATCGTGAAGATCCGGCACGTCTTGTATTCGATGGTAAAGCAGGCGAAGGTGTCGTGGTATCCATGGCAGACTTCGGTACACATTACAAACTGCTGATCAACGAAGTATCTGCTTTTGAACCAACCGTTCCAGCACCTAATCTGCCAGTAGCACGTGTTCTGTGGAGCGTGAAGCCGAACTTCCAAGATGGAGTGAAGGCATGGATCGAAAATGGTGGTGGTCACCATACGGTTGTATCCTTGAACCTGACGACAGATCAGATCGTGACGTATGCGAAGCTGGTGAATCTGGAGTACGTTATTGTTAAGTAAAAGTGGAGTGGTAGCTACTGCCTGAACTCATACAAATTTTTTCTCTGTGGCCGGGGGTTAACCCTCGGCCCTTTGTTTGTTATGCTGAGAAGCATGATGTGAAGCTGAGCAAGGATTTGCTTTTTCATCGAAAAGGATAAGAAATGAAGGAGGAAGGACATGTACACAAAAGAAAGCTTGATACAGCAATTAGAGCAGCTTGGTATGGATGGGCAAGGTACGTTGCTTATTCACTCTTCAATGAAAAGTATAGGCGAGGTTGAAGGTGGAGCAGACACGGTGTTGGATGCCTTTAGCGACTATATGAAAGAGGGATTGTTGGTGCTTCCCACTCATACGTGGTCTACCATTAATGCGGATAACCCAGTGTTCCACGTGGAAAATTCTACCTGTTGCGTGGGCATACTGCCTGAACTTTTTCGTAAACGTCCGGGCGTAGTTCGTTCGTGGCACCCTACGCATTCGGTAGCGGCACTGGGAAGGGACGCAGAGGCGTTTACGAAAGACGATCATCTCTTCGATACACCATGTGCGAGAGGTTCAGCATGGGGGAAACTGCTAGATCGGAAAGCAACGATCTTGTTAGTAGGCGTTGACTTGAAGCGGAATACATTTATCCATGGGGTCGAAGAGTGGGTGGACATCCCTGGCAGAATGACGGACGAGCATGAGATGTTGTATACGGTTTTACCGGATGGAAGCCAGATTTCAGTACCATCCCGCAGACATTGTGGGTTGCCATGGTCGGAGCATTTCTGGAAAGTAGATGAGGTATTGGTTCGCGAAGGTGCGATGCGTAAAGGAATGCTCGGTGATGCGGTCGTAAGAGTGTGTGATGCGGCTAAGACAGCAGAGGTAATTACGGAGATGCTCAAGCATAACCCCGATCTATTCACGGACAATCTCCCTCTACATGCAGTAACCGAATGATACAAGGGCCGTCCGGTAGCCGGATGGCTCGATATCGACCACTTGATGATAGCTGAATAACTCCCGAGCAGATGATCTCCTCTCCTGTTTGTACTCTAAACCTTCAAAGGCATTCATAAATAATCAGAAATAGATCAGCATTTCGATCAGAGGTTGGTCGGACTTCCAGTGTATGGGCTACTCACCCTTATGGTGGTGTGATAAGATATGTTAAATTAACCAATAAGTGTGGCGTAGCAGAATTGTATAGGTGTTTATTGAAGTTATATATTAGTATCACATAGAATCATGAACAACCACGTTGTCATTGTAGCATCTAAGAAGGAGAAGATTCGTGAACCCTTTAGTATGGTATGATCTCTTTTTATTTGTCCTATTGTTCGGTGTAGGTGTATATGTGTTTGCTACGGTTAGAATTACGAACTTACATAAGGTGTACTTTTTATTTCACGGGTTGATGATGCTCTGGCCTTTCTGTCAATTTGCGAGTACGCTCACGGATGATTCCGGTCTGCAATTGTTCTACGTTACCTTATCTTTCGTTGCGGTCTCCTTGCTTGGGAGCGGGTGGCTTCTACTGACGATCTTTATTACCGGTTATTCAGAGCGTCTGAGTGCAAAAGGAACCTTCTTGCTATTTGTCCCTGCGGTGATCGGGGCTATAGGTGTGGTCGCTAATCCATGGAACGAGTTCGTCATTCCACTGGAGGGCGGGTACATCGAGCGGGATTACGGCCTTTGGTTCTGGGTTGTGATGACTATTCTGGTGAGTTATTTCTTGACTTCTCTCGTGGTTCTATTCCGGGCGGTGTATTCTTCGCAGACGTCTGCCATGATCAAAAAACAGGTGAGAATCACCCTGTGGGGCATCTTGGTGTTGGCTGTGTTTGCAACGATTGATGCGATTCTGAATGTCGTTCTAGCCCGCTGGTTGCCGATCATTCCTGGCATGACTTCGCTGGGGATCTTTCTATCGGACCTGTTCTTTGTCTATGTGATCAAAAGATACAATGTGTTCGATCTGGTCTCCATCGCCCATGAGGATGTAATCAATACCATCCCATATGGCATCCTGGTACTGGATGAGAATGAAGTCATTGTTGAAGCGAACAAAGCCTCTCGATCCTTTATGGATCTGCATGTGGGGGATTCTTTTGATATGGAAGCCTTTCTGGAGTCTGTTCATGTCGTGGGTAGCTGTCGGGAGTTCGTGAATCACTATAAGAAAAAAGAAAATACCCTCTCTCACATTGAAGTGATCGTGGAGCGGGACAACAATATCCGGCACTATATCCTGCAATCTTCTCCGATTGTGGATTCGGCTCTTGTGCCGATCGGTCATATTCTCACGTTCCAGGATGTCTCGCAGGAGCGTTTCTACGTGAAAGAGATGAATCGCCAGAACGTAACGCTTCAAGAGCGAAATCAGGCGCTAGACCTGATCCGTCAGGAGTTATCCGAGGCCAATCGCAAACTGGAGGAACTGGCGCTGACGGACAGTTTAACCAACTGTTACAACCGTCGATATCTGACCCAACATCTGAATCACGAGGTTATTACCAATATTCAATACAAAACACCATTCTCTCTCCTGCTGCTCGATATCGACTACTTCAAAGCGATCAATGATCGCTACGGACACGTCATCGGGGATGAAGTGCTTGTTCGCACGGCGGAGGCGGTCAAACAATCGATTCGCAGTACCGATATCCTGACGCGTTATGGCGGGGAAGAGTTCATGATCTACCTTCCGCATACGGAGCATGACTTGGCGAACCAAATCGCAGAGCGCGTAAGAACAGCTGTGGAGTCCAACCACATCATGGTGGATCACGAGATTATGCAGGTGTCCATTACGATTAGTATTGGGATTCTATCCTTTGAGGATTTTGAAGTGGAGCATGTGCCTAACAATCCAAAGGGTTATTTGACGCAGCTGTTCGCTGCGGTGGATAAGGCATTGTATCAGGCGAAGCAGAATGGACGGAACAGAGTGGAGTTTGCGGAGTTGGAGCGGGAAGTTATTTGAAAAGAGAAATAAGAGAAGAGTGGAGACGTACTCCACTCTTTTTGGTATTAGCGAGTTATTTAAAAAATACATTTTTATAAGTTGATTGTAGAGCGTTCTCATTTTTTTACTGAGTTTTAATTACTGAATATATTTAATAAACAGAGGTAATTATGAAAAAATTGTAGAATAAAGAAGATAAAATAAAAGTTGAGAGGAACTAATTATGACCGAAGAAATACAGCCTGATTACTTTAAGTATGCAAAAGAAATAGGATTCAGTGTGGCGACAGAAGAATTTTTTTATGAAGATGAGAATAGTAAGAAGACTGATGTAAAAAGATTGTTCATGCAAACTTCTCCTCAATCACCTATTGGCCTAAGATCAGATATAACTCAAATTGATCCTTTTTGGAATTCATTATGGGGCTATATACGTACAAGTTCATGGGCATTTGATGGTGAGAGATCAGATTTGAATGATCTAATTTCTATTATCGTTGCAATAACTCTCAGAACCACAAATAATATTTCTTCATCATTATTAACTCAAGAACATCCTTTAACTCATTTATATGGAACTGACATGTCATGTGAAATTCATTCCAGATTAATTTCGTTTGAGCGACATAATCTAATGATTTTTCAGTTATCAGAAGAAACAGAATTAATTGTAAAAAAAATTCTCCATGCATCATTTTTATCCGCTTACATAATGGACAACGTGCTGCAATACACTGATCCACATATCCCCAATTTCTCATCATATAGAGAAAAAGCAGAAAAAATAGCAATTTATCTTGATGGGGGCTACGACGACAACAAACATAACTTTATGGCTAGAAGTAAACCATTTTGGGGGTGGTTTAGAAGTTTCGAATCTAAGATTAGTGTATTTGAGTTTGACCTGACAGTTGTTAATAAACTTAAGTCTTTATTTTACGATAGTTACACTCCCACTAAACTTGATGGAATTACTAAAAAAATTATTATAACTAACGGACTGGGAAATGCCGTGAATTTAATGAAGCTGGATAAAGGATTTGAATTATTAGAACATTTGGAGGGGAGGGAGTCGCAACATGAAGTTATTCCAATCGAAGATAGATTTTTTATTTTTGGAAGGCAACATGTAATATGTATAGATGATGATTGTGGCGAAAAGTCATTTAAAAGTGAAGTTAACGAGATAAAACTAAGGAATGAAACAGAACGTTCTGTGTTATTCCCCACAATGGAATTTATATGGAATGATAAAATTAATGGTGAAAGATTCGAGAAGCTAGTAAGAGATATATTTGTAGCGGATTCAAACGTTAGGTGGGTTAAAAGAGTAGGAAGTGGCACACAAGCTGATGGTGGAAGAGATTTAGAGGTAGAAATGGTATTCAAAAAGCAAATACTTGTTGATTCAAATGAACCACCGTATGAAATGAAAAAGATTCTGGTTCAGTGTAAAGCATATCAGCAAAATGTGAACAAGAATAATGTACAAGATATAAGAGACACAATCGATATGCATAGAGCAGATGGTTATTATTTAGTGGTATCAAGTCAAATAACAAGGCAACTACATGAGTATTTAAAAAGTTTACGTGATAGAGGTTTGCTAGTGGATTGGTGGAATAGGGAAGATATTGAAGATAAACTGAGAGTGCATCCTGAAATAGCTAAGAGATACCCTGATATAATTCAAGTGGTATAGGTAAATCAAATTTTCATCTCAATAATTTCCTTCTTTTGTGATAAAATGGATTTATGAGGTATTGATAAATCATCTTGTAATTTGAAGTTACGAAGTGATAGGATTAGATTTTTCTAGGATTCTAATTATATTTTTTAAATGAAGATTAATTAGCGGATGGTATCTTAATATAAATGGGGATGATTAAAATGATTCAGGGGAAATTAAACTCGAATATCTTATATAATAAGTACGATATTCAAAGAATTAAAGAACTACCCGTACGCACTGGTCATCCAGCTAGAGACGACTTCGAGAGAGATTATAGCAGGGTAGTTCATTCTGCGGCTTTTCGTAGACTTCAGTCAAAGACACAAGTGATAGGTGTAGGTGAAGGTGATTTCCATCGTACACGATTAACACACTCTATGGAAGTTGCGCAAATAGCAAGAGGTATTGTTTTATCACTTAATGCAAAATCAGTGGTATTAAACAAGGAGTATAAGCAAATCGATTCTTCTTTAATAGAAGCTGCAGCTCTTGCACATGATTTTGGACACCCACCTTTCGGACATCAAGGAGAACGTGCGTTAAATGAGATGATGTTCAAAAAAGACAAATCTGGTTTCGAAGGGAATGCCCAAACACTCAGAATATTGACGCGGCTTGAAAGAGGAGTAGGTTTAAATTTAACACGGGCAACTTTATTGGCAATTTTGAAATATCCAATTAGATTTGATGAAGCAGTTAATGAAAACAGATATATAGATTTTTCGAATTTCACCCCTCCTAAGTCAAATATATATCCTGAAGATAGTGAAATATTTGATTGGCTATTGTTACCGTTTAATAAGGAGGAAAAAGAACTATATCTTACCTTAAAAGAAAAGGTTGATAGAGAACATAGACAAACATGTCACAAGACACTTGAGTGCACAGTTATTGAGTTGGCAGATGATATAGCATATGCAACACATGATCTCGAAGATGCAATGAGATTAGATTTTATTAAAATAGAAGAAGTTATTTCAATATTGAAGAAATATAATCAAATTGGTGGGGTAGAGGAAGTTATTCAGAAATTTGAGAAGGAGGCAGTGGGACATATTTCTGAGAAGATTAAAGATGCCACTGCCGACCTTATATCTATCTTTATATCGAATGTGAAAGTCAGTGAACTTGACGATGTAAAACATGCAAGATTGAGATATTACGCTTTTCATGATGACGAAATTAAAGATCTTATCAAGGCATTTAAAAAGCTAGTCTATAACAATGTTATAAGATTGCCAAGGGTACAGACTATTGAGTGGAAAGGTGGACACATAATAAGAGAAATGTTTACTGCCTTTTTCGATGAAACTAAATTGCTGCCAATCGAGGATCAAGAACTTATTCAGAGTGGACAAAATAAGGCACGTGTAGTATGTGATTATATAGCAGGTATGACTGATTCATATGCATTAAAAATGTTTTCTAGATTGTATGAGGCAAGAGAGAGCAGGCTATTTGATATATAATTGTATTTGTTAAAGACTATAGTTATTCAGATTTAAAAGTTATAAAAGACATACTTATATAAGAGGCCCTAAGGGCCTTTTTTGTATATTAGAGTAGTAATTTAGTTAAAAGCTCCTTTTAAAGTGTCTAAAATTTTCCTTAGCGTTTCAACCTGTTCAGAGTTAAGTTCATTAAGTAAACTGACGTACTCAACGATTGCATCACGACGGGCTGCATCTTGTTGATTTGCATCATTATAATCAAGGAATAAATTCGATAAGGAAATATTCAAACCCCCAACAATTTTCTCTAACGTATCAATTGAAAAATTCCTTTCTCCTCGCTCCACCGATCCAATATACGCGTCATCCAATCCTGATAGTTCGGCAAGTTGTTGCTGAGTTAAACCTTTCGCCTTACGAAATTTTCTGATTCGTTCTCCAACCGTATTCCGTAACTTTGTCATATTAACCACCTCTCCTAAAGGTTAGGAGAGTATTGATGTAATTAGCAGAGATATAAAGGCAGTAAAATATATTGAAAAAACTGCTATTAAGTACTATATTTAATTTATTGTACTACTTCTATAGAGTTTCTAAAAGAAAAATTAACAAAAAATATTTTAATACTGGATTATTTCACTTCTTTTATCCTATCTAACATTAGAGGAGGAATATCTTTGCGGAAATCTATCCTAAAATCACTCAAACCGGACATCATTGTTGAAATGCTGGACATGGCTGTGGCTTTTGAGAATTGGAACAAGGTGATGGAGAGGGCGGACATGTTATATCAATGTGTGCAGTCAATTCATGAAGAACGGCAGGAGTATCGGTCAAAGGGAGTGCCTGCACTACATATACACATTGAGCGGCCTTTGGTCTACTATTACGGGTTCAGTCACTTAATGCGGGGTATGGCTCACCAGAAGATGGGACAGGTAGATCAGGCGCGAGCATGTATCGATCAATATGGAGATCTCGGATGGATGGAGGATCTGGATGAGGTAGGTATGCTGGTGGTACAGGAGTTCAGGCATAAGGCACAGGTGAATCGGTATGCTCTTGAGATTGAAGCCGGGCAGGTGGAGCTTCTGGAGGAGTTTGTGAACTTTTTACTTGAGCATCCGGAGGAATGGTTTGCAGGTCTGAAGGTGATTACGGAGGCAGCAGTGCGGCATAGGTGGCAGATTGATCGGGTTTTACATGTGTTCGAGGATCAGATGCAGGGCGATGGCACAGAAATGAATTCTTCAAACAACGATGATATGTACCATTACTGTTATCAACGGGCTTTGTATGAAAAGTGGATGGGGAGACCACAGGAGGCAATGGAGTTCATTTTGCAGGCTATTCGGTTAGCGGATAAGCTTGGGATGAATCGGTATTTTATAAGGTGCACGGCATTATTGGAATCATTGCGGGAAGAGGCTACAGAGGAGCAGATTGGGCGGTATCGGGTGATGCTGGAGGGGATGAAGTAGATCAACGAATAAAGCTAGTGTCTCATCTAACAACAATACTATATACAACGGCCTCCTTTTTGGGTATTATTGGAATGCTTATCAAGAATTCAATATACTCAAAAAGGAGAAAAGACATGAAAGACAAAGTTAAAGGTTTAGTTATAGGTGTATTAATAGGTTCACTATTAACAGGAGCAACAGCTTTTGCAGGAACTAATACTAAGATTAGTGTAGTTATGGAGAACGTTAAGATGATGTTCAACGGAGTACATAAGAGCACAACCCAATCAATCGTGTATAACGGTAATTTGTACGTACCTGCCAAAACAGCAGCCCAAACCATGGGTGAATCTTTTACGTATGACGGAAAGAGCAAAACAGCCTCATTCGGTACTAAATCTGGAACATTTAAGTATTTAGATGAAGTTTCCTACGCTAGAATAGATGGTATTGTTAGTCGAGTTAGTTTTAAAAATTGGGAGAGTCCTGCTGGTTTAAAATTCACCATAGCTGGTCAAAAGTATTTACATGGAATTGGAGCAATTTTGGATCAATCATGGTCATCTGGAGATCACAAGGTTTCTGTAGATTATAATCTTAACGGTGGATATAAAAAGTTAACTACTGATATAGGAATTGATGATTATACACGAAATTCAGTTAATACCGGATCTATCGTAATTAAAGGTGATGGTGCAGAATTATTCAGAAAAGATGATATGAAGGGCGGGGATATACCAGAAAACATTACTGTCGATGTTATTGGAGTTTTAAAGCTTCAGATTATCTTTGAATCTGCTCGAGATAATACAGAACATATTGATGTCGTTCTAGGCGACGCTAAGCTTATTAAGTAACATTTGTCATAGTAATACGAAGAGGCCTGCCTTTCGATCCGATAAGATCGTAGACAGGCCCTTGCTTTAATCCGGATCTATACTTAGTCACGATCAGGAAGAATGGGCTTTTTATTTTCTAAATTAAACCAGTTCTCAACATGATCACTTAAAGATGGTATATCACTGATAGCTTTTTCGCATATCTCGTTATAATTTTCGCCTAAAATCTCTTTTAGGTTATGATTTTTCTTATATTCATCTGTTAATCTTGCCTGATATGCTTCTAATGGTTCCAAACTGTAATTTTGGTTTCGAGTCTCAAGACCAAGATAAAACTTCCATTGTAACTCTCCCTGAAAAGCATCTATACAATCTGTTAATTCATTATACAAATCCCCTGCATTATGAAATCTGAAGTGAAATCCAGGGACTCTATTATATATATCCTCTTCAGCATACATATTGTATCTTACCCATTCGTAAGTAGATAGTTTGGATAAACTGTATGCTACTAAATTAGACGAATCAACATCTTTTTTATCCATAGTGTAAATGTTCATTACGTAACTCCTCTCCTCATTCATCGAGACTCTTAATTGAAACCTTTAGGTTACCATCATTTTGTGTTCCTATATTTTTTAAATAAACATCTTTAGGTATAGGATTATCGCTATATCTGGGATCATAAACATATTTTCCATCAGAATATACGGTATGGTAGTCAAACTTTTCCTTCACTCCATATTCGTAGACTTCTATACTTCCATACTTCTCTGAAGAACGTAGTGTGATTATCTCTCCTTTGCCCTTGGCTGCATTGGCTAGGTCTTCCGCTATCTCTGAGCAGTCATAGTTAAGGTCATCGCGGTACTTTGCAGACTTATCCAACATTTCTTGGTGTACAGCAGGCGTTCCTGTATAAGAGGCTGAATTATCATTGGAGCCTCACGCTCAAGTTCTTTATTTCTATTATCTCCCCCACCAGAATCGGTATGGGGCGAGTGATGCTGTTTGCCATCAATGGACTTGATCCCGACTTTTCTACCGAAGATTCCGAGGAGCATAGAAGTTGTGATATTTGCGGCGTACTCTGCTCCGCCTTCTTGCTTCATTTTATCGAACTCAGCTGCAATATGCTTCTCTGCCTGTTCTCGGGTATCTCCGTTATCCCACGCATAGTTCCAACTAAAGGCGATTCCGCTCCCTATGTCGGTAACGGTACCAATGGTATTATCATACAAGAAGTTACCCGCAGTATCTAATGGGTGTTCGATAAGGTCTTTACCTAGTTGCAGGGCAGAGTCACCAATCGCTAATATGTTTTCTCCGGTCTGATTGAAGAAGGCATCCACATGTTCCTCAACGCTACGTTTAGGAGGGGGATTGTTAGGGCCGCAAACAAGATCATTGGTGCGAGGTGTGCCCGGATGGGCCTGATACTGTAGTAACGCAGAGATATTAACCATAGTAGAATCGGTATCGACAAAACGTTCCCGAATCTGTTCCAAACGAAGAGATATTGTATGCAGCAACTCCAGTGTGGTATTCAGGTTTTTCTCTGCATAACGGTATAAGTGGGCAAAGCGCTCGGCTGTCTCGCCTTCAAAACCGTCGAGTAGGGGAGTAAGTTGGCTGTTTAATCTAGCCAGAGTTTGTTGCAAGTGCCCGTGTCCTATCTTAAACACGCCAATCGTGTGTGTCATTTGATCCACAGGGATCTGTATCTTTGTCATCGTCTCAATCCTCAGTTCTTGATCTACACTATATTTTAATCCATGTTAGATGCTGTTTGTGAGGACCTATAGTTCTATTTGTCTGTACCCATTCTCCTGAAATTCTCAATCGGATAAAATTAGTGATTTAATAGATTAGGGGTGTTCAAATATGTTCACTATTTCATTTAAAGCAATTGATAACTTTGATGAAATTAAACAAATGTCTGCAAAGCAGTTTGATCTAACGAAACAAGATATCGAGGGAATTATTGAATTGGACTTTAACGGAAGTAAGTACGGTATGTTCTTTGACGATTGTCCATTTGGTAATGAAAGACTTATTAGATGGTTTGTGGACTTACTGACTATAGTCCAGAAGATTAGGATACATCAATATGTTGCTTATCGAATTCCTGATAGCGCTAATTTGTGGCTGGAGTTTAAACGGCAGGGAGTGGAACTACAAGTTAGTTTAGTAGAAGATATTGATAATCGGGAAGTTATTCTGGACTTATTTATTACTGAACCAAATGAGGAATTTAGATACTCAAATTGGAATGGTGTTAATGTAAGTTCGGCTTCCTTTACAGAAGAAATTATGAAAAATGCACATCAGTTTCTAGATTTTGTTACTGATTTGAATCCTGACATACTGCAGAGTACGAGTATTCAAATACTTCAGGAAAAGTTAACCGATGTAAAGCGATTGACTTCAAAGAGAACCTACTTTGCTGAAAATGTGGATTACGAAGGATGATTCTAAATCGAACTGTTGGGCATGTAATTACTTTGAATACAGGCCACATGAACACTCTTATTCTATGGCATCATAAAGTTCCGACATTCGGTCAGCCAATTCCAACTGCGGCTCTATTGGCTGATGATTCATATCGGTAGGTGTCATGTACAGCAATTCTTTTCCCTGCTCAAACATCGTGACATGGTACAAAACCCCTGTTGAATCTTCTTGATCCGGATCAAGTACAATTTCTAAATCGTGTACCTTTTCAATCCATTCCTGAATCAGCACTTGATCTGTAGTTGTTTTTTTAGTACCATCACTGCCACTCATCATTTCAATAGAATCAACCTGTGTAATATCGCCAGGATAAAAGGTGTGTAATTCCTTCGGTACTTTCCTTACTCCGACTTGATCGGGCTTATTAGAACTTTGACAGCCGCTAAGAATCAGGATTATAACAGTAGCAAACATTAAGGCGATAAGTGAATATCTTCTCATCGTACTCCCCCTCTTAGTCCCTAAACGAATTTTGTATTTGAAATGTTCCGCCATTTTGTTTTAATCCTTAAAGCACATCGAGGTTACTGGTCACATTTGCTGGAAGACTACGAAACTGGATTGTAACTCTTCGAGTAATCTTGCATGGTTCTACATCTAAACAATCCCGGATCGTAAAGGGAATGCCCGCTAATAGAGCACTCATATGTAACAAAAAACATGAAGAATCCGCTCTCATCCGAGAGTCGGATTTTTTCTCGTTCTAACACCAACATAACTCTTGTCAAAACGTAATCATTACGATATGATAATACTCATTGTTCAGATCATAATGATTACGATTAAGAGAGAGGGGCATTACCTTGAATAAAAAGACGCCACTGCTAGCGCTGGTCTCCTTGGCCTTGAGCGCTGGACTGTTGAGCGCCTGCGGATCATCTGAGTCCAGTCCCGCTGCGCAACCATCCACCGATAATAAGAATGTTCATTTCCTATATAACTTCTCCACCAGTTCGCTAGATCCACATGTGGATTCCAGCTATGTGCCGCTGCGCGCGGGCATTACGGAAACGCTGGTTCGTCTCGATGAAGAGAACTTGACGGTTGCTCCATGGCTCGCCGAGAGCTGGGAGAGCGAAGACGGGCAGCATTGGACGATCGACCTGCGAGATGATGTGACCTTCCAGAACGGCAAACCAATGACTGGCGAATCCGTTAAGGCATCCCTTGAGCGGGCACTGGAAGAGAATGTAGCCATCCAGAACGCGCTGAAGATTGATACGATTGAAGCCGAGGGCGACAAGCTGGAGATTACCACAACTCAGCCGTTCCCGGAGTTCGCTTCGGAACTGGTGAACCCCAACACGGCGATTATCGACGTGAGTGAGCCGGACATTGTGAACAAGCCCATTGGTACGGGTCCGTTCAAACTGACCTCTTTTACCCCAGGCAGCAAGTTGCAACTGGATCGCTATGATGAATATTGGGACGGAGCATCGCCTCTGGATTCCATCACGTTCTCATTCAATGAAGATGCCAATGCCCGTACACTAGCGCTCAAATCTGGGCAGGTAGACATCGTATACCGTCCGGAAGTCGAAAGCCTCGAATCGCTCAAAGCGATGGACGGCATGAAGGTTGAGTCCACATCGACATTCCGCGTGCATCAGCTAACGATGAACATGCAGCGGGAGAGTATGAAGGACCTGAATGTTCGTCGTGCGCTGGACGCGCTGATTGACCGTGAGGGTATCGTCGACACGATCCTGCTCGGTTATGGCGAAGCGGCCATCGGACCGTTCCTGCCATCGCTGCCATTTGCACCAACCTATACGGATACAGCAACGGAATCCGGAGCTGATGTCGCTGTAAAATATCTCAACAAAGCAGGGTACACGCAGCAAAACGGCGTGATGACCAAGGACGGAAAACCATTGCAATTGACCCTACTGACGTATTCGGCTCGTGCCGATCTGCCACTGATTGCTCAAGTATTCCAATCTGATGCGAAGAAGATCGGTATCGACGTGCAGATTCGCCAGATTGACACGCCAGAAGATTATATGGCATCTAACCGTGACTGGGATATTGCAACGTACAGTAATTTGACGGCTCCTCGTGGGGATGCAGGCTATTACCTTAATGCGACGTATCACCCTAAGGGTGCTCTTAACTTCAGTGGATCGGAAGATCCGGAACTGACCAAGATCATCGATGAACTGAACCTCACAGTTGCACCGGAGAAGCGCGCAGAGCTTGCCGAGAAGGCAGCCAACTATGTGCATGACAACGTGCTGAATTCATTCGTGCTGCATCCAGGTACGATCGTTGCCTACAACGGCAAGAAGATCAAGAACTGGGTTACCACTCGCAGTGAATATTACATGATTACCAATAAGCTGGATGTGATGTAATGTTTCGCATTTTGCTTCGGAAGTTCCTTGAGGTATTTATCTTTCTGTTGTTCATTATGTTTGTGAGTTTCCTGTTCATTCGTCTGGCTCCGGGTGATCCCGTGCTGACGATCCTGAATGTGGACGAACTGTCTGTTAGTCAGGAGCAGGTCGAAGCTGTACGCGAGGAGATGGGATTCAATGATTCGCTTCCTGTCCAGTTCGGCAACTGGTTGCTCGATTTTGTTCGTCTCGACTTCGGTTTATCGTATTCAACAGGCCAGCCAGTTATGCAGACCCTGTTGCGTGTGCTGCCTGCTACGGCTGAACTGACGATTGGCGCACTGCTGGTCATGCTTGTTATAGCTATCCCGCTCGGCTCGCTATCAGCACTCCATCGTGGCAGTTGGATTGACCGCGGCAGCCGGATGCTCTCCATTGTGGGTGCGGCGGTGCCAAGCTTCTGGCTGGGTCTGATCCTAATCGACATGTTCGGCGTACGCTTTGGCAATCTGCCGACCATGGGCCGGGATGGATTCACATCACTTATTCTGCCATCTCTGACGCTGGGACTTGCCATCTCCAGCGTTTATGTGCGTCTTTTGCGTTCCAGCCTATTGGATTCTCTTAGCCAGGAGTTCGTTCGGTCCGCCAGGGCAAGAGGGTTATCCGAAGGCCGGATCTTCATGCTTCACGCCTTCCGGCACAGTCTGCCGCCTGTCATTACAGTATTCGGCGTCAGTCTCGGTAGCCTGATTGGCGGAGTTGTCGTGATTGAAGTGTTGTTCGCTTATCCGGGTATTGGCAAGCTTGTCGTCGACGCCATCCGCCAGCGTGATTATCCACTGATTCAGGGTTACATTCTGATCATGGCTATCGTGGTATTCCTCGTGAATACGGCGGTTGATCTGTCGTACCGTTATTTGAATCCCGAAATGAAACTCAAGGAAAAGGAGGCCCACCGATGAAAACCATACCCCTGCCCATTCCAACTACAAAATCTAAAAAACATAGCTGGCAGGCGATCATTGGTCTGCTGTTTGCACTGCTGGTCATCGCGGCCTCCTTGTATGTCTTTTTAGTTCTGAAGCATGATCATACCTTAACCGATCTGCGCGGACGATTGCAGGGTGCAAGTGCTCTCCATCCGTTCGGCACCGACCATCTGGGCCGCGATGTACTGACACGTCTGTTGCTTGGTGGCGGCCAAACGCTTGGTTATAGCTTGCTGGCACTCGGTGCTGCACTGCTGATCGGTATTCCTTTTGGACTGATAGCAGGATACAAACGTGGCTGGGTCGATAAGTTGTTCATGCGGATTGCTGATGCCTTTCTTGCTTTCCCTGATACCATCGTGGCGATTGTGCTAAGTGGCTTGCTTGGCGCGGGAATCGGTAATCTGGTATTGGCGATTGTGATCGTAAAGTGGGTCAGCTATGCGCGTCTCGTTCGAAGTACGGTTTTATCGGAGTCACAAAAGGATTACATTCGCATTGCCCGCACCAACGGATTGTCGGACGGTCGTATCATGAGAAAACATCTGCTTCCACATATCGCAGGCCATGTGCTCGTGCTGGCCAGTCTTGATCTGGGTAAAATCATTCTGCTCATCTCATCATTGTCCTACATTGGCCTTGGCGCACAGCCGCCAACACCTGAATGGGGTGCGATGCTGAACGACTCACGGCCGTACTTCCAGTCTCGGCCGGAGCTGATGATCTATCCGGGTCTTGCCATTGTCTCGGTAGTGCTGCTCGCCAACATGCTGGGTGACTATCTAAGAGACCGGTTTGACGTGAAGAAGGAGGTGCAACCATGATTCTCTCCATTGAGGAACTGAGCATCTCTAGTCGGGATCGTACGATTGTAGATCAAGTCTCTCTGGCTGTTCGCGAAGGCGAGTTCATGGCATTGGTTGGACAGAGTGGTAGTGGCAAAAGCTTGCTCTCGCAAGCGATTGGTCGTCTGCTGCCGCCCAACTTGCATGCGTCGGGGCGAGTCATGTTCGAGGGTAGCAACCTGCTCGAACGGAAGCCAAAGGAGATGCGCGCCCTGCGGGGAAGCCGCATCTCATATATTTTTCAAGACTATCAGGGAGCATTTACGCCCTTCCGCAGCATTGGTGGGCACTTTGATGAATACCAGAAGGTACATGGAGAAAAGTCTTCTGCCATCCGCAAGAAACGAGCGGAGGAAGCGCTGGAATCGGTTGGCCTTGGCGCTGAATTGCTGCGCCGCTATCCGTTCCAGTTGAGCGGTGGACAGCTTCAGCGGGCCTCGATTGCCACCTCGCTGATGCTGTCTCCTCGTCTGCTAATTGCAGACGAGGCAACGACTGCACTCGATAGTGTATCCGGACATCGCGTGTTGGAACTGCTGGCACGCAAACAAGCGGAGACGGGATGTGCCATTCTGTTTATCACACATGATTGGCGCCATGTACGTCGCTATGCCAACCGCTTGGCTGTGATGAAGGAAGGGCAGATCGTCGAATCTGGCGGGAAGCATCGCATTCTCGATCATCCCCAGCATGAATATACGCGTCAGCTGATTGATGCGGCTCCCGTTCTGAGTCGCTCGCTGAAGTCGGGATTGAAGGAGGCAGGAACGGAATGAAGACAACCACAAATGCTGAACGCCGTGGACTCATGCAGTCCGAAGAAGAGTCTGGTGTGCGAAGCCACGATTTTGTAAAAGAGGTAAACCATGCAGACACAGACAATGCAGTCATAAATACTACAAATTCAGATCATGCGGATACAGATAATGCCGGTTCAGACAATGCTTCATCGCTCAGCACCCTTGGCAATCCTGTGCTTCACGTGGAACAACTGAGCCGAACGTATGCGGGTGCAGACCGACCGGCTGTGAACGATATTTCCTTCACCCTGAACCACGGCGAATGTCTTGGCCTAGTTGGCGAGAGCGGGTGCGGCAAGAGTACGCTCGCCCGCTGTCTGCTACGGATTGAGGATGCAGATACAGGCTCGATTACACTGGGTGGACAGGATATTGCACGGCTGAGCGGCCGACGGTTGCGACCTCATCGCCGGAAGATTCAGATTGTTTTCCAGAACCCGATGGCAGCTCTGAATCCCAAGCTCAAGATTGCTGATTCGCTGATTGATCCGTACGAACAACTTGGACGGAACGTCGAGCTGTCCCACTTTACCTACACGTCGAAGGAGGCTTACGTCCAAAAGCTGCTTGAAGCGGTGGAGCTTCCTAGCGATTTGGCTGGACGTTACCCCCATGAGCTAAGTGGTGGACAGCGCCAGCGCGTCACGATTGCACGTGCTATTGGCATTGAACCGGACGTTGTTGTTCTGGATGAACCGACGGCCAGCCTGGACGTGATCTCGCAAGGAGCAGTTTTGCAGTTGCTCACCGATCTGCGGACATCGCTTGGTCTGTCATACGTGTTCATCTCGCATGATCTAGCTGCTGTACATCGCATGAGCCAGCGCATCATCGTTATGCGCGAAGGTCAGATCGTTGACCGCTTTGGTGCAGATGCGTTGTTCGCTGAAGAACGCCATCCGTATACGAAAGAGTTAATTTCGATCTTCTGAGTACTCCCGGAGACGCCGGGGGTGGTAATCGTTAATTTATATATGAAGCCGCCTTACGAAGAGATTCGAGAGCGGCTTTTAGTGCATCCATTTGATCACCCAAGTCCCCCTAAATCCGGGTTCCTTTCTTTGTTTTGAACAAATATATCTTTCAGGCCTATAACCGGGCTAACGTTCCGATGTAAACTAGCGTATACTGATGGAATAGCAAATATCTTGAAATTGCATATTTAAATTGCTCTATATTATTGATACACTAGATCAAGGTTATAATCATTCAGAGAAGGTGCGATCCCGTTCAAGAATGGGCTTGCTGCAAATGCCAAATCGATAACGCTTACATCCTTTTGGCAAATATAGGATATAAGGACGGTAGACATGAGCCAGGGACAAACGAGTACAGATGTTATCTTGATTGGTGCCGGAATTATGAGTGCAACTTTGGGAACTTTGCTAAAAGAATTGGCACCAGACTGGAATATTAAGGTTTTCGAAAAGCTAGCCACTGCAGGAGAGGAAAGCTCCAACGAATGGAATAATGCCGGAACCGGGCATGCTGCATTGTGCGAACTTAACTATACCGTTGAACGACCAGACGGAACCGTAGATATTAGCAAAGCGATTAAAGTGAATGAACAATTTCAGATCTCAAAGCAATTTTGGTCCTATCTCGTCAATAGCCGTCTGATTCATAATCCGCGGGACTTCATTATGCCGATTCCTCATTTGAGTTATGTACACGGAGAGAGCAATGTCCAGTTTTTGAAAAGACGTTATGACTCCTTGTCGAATCACCCGTTGTTCGCAGGCATGGAATTCTCGGATGACAAGAAAGAGCTGGCGAAATGGATGCCGCTGATGATGAAAGATCGTACCAGTAATGAACCTGTTGCAGCGACCAAAATTGACTCCGGTACGGACGTTAACTTTGGTGCTTTAACGCGTATGCTGATCAAACATTTGAAGGAACAACAAGTGGGCGTCCACTACCAACATAGCGTGAAGAATATGAAACGCACCAGCGATGGACAATGGGAATTATCCGTGAAAAATCTGAAGAGTGGTGCAGTCGAACGCCATAAGGCAAAATTCGTCTTCATCGGCGCGGGCGGCGGAAGTCTGCATTTGCTCCAGAAGACGGGCATTCCGGAAGGTAAACATATCGGCGGATTCCCGGTCAGTGGGATCTTTATGGTGTGCAAAAATCAAAAAGTCGTGGAACAGCATCACGCCAAAGTATATGGCAAAGCTTCGGTAGGAGCTCCGCCGATGTCGGTTCCGCATCTGGATACTCGATTTATCGACAATAAAAAGTCGCTGTTATTCGGACCGTTTGCCGGGTTCTCACCGAAGTTCCTGAAGACGGGTTCCAATGCCGACTTAATCACGTCGGTTAAGATGCATAATCTGCTTACGATGCTCGCAGCAGGTGTCAAAGAAATCTCTTTGACCAAGTACCTGATCCAACAACTGATGTTATCCAAAGAACAACGTATGGCAGAATTGCGTGACTTTGTTCCGGGTGCGAAGAGCGAGGATTGGGATATGGTTCTGGCGGGGCAGCGTGTGCAGGTGATCAAGGATACCGTCCAGGGTGGCAAGGGTACGCTCCAATTTGGTACGGAAGTGGTCACGTCTGCAGATGGAACGATTGCGGCTCTGCTAGGTGCATCACCGGGTGCATCCACCGCGGTTCAGGTCATGCTTGAGATTCTTCAGCGGTGCTTCCCGCAGCATATGGAGGCATGGGAGCCAAAGATCAAGGAAATGATTCCTTCCTACGGCATATCCCTTGTGGAGAACTTGGATCTTCTCAAAGAGGTTCATTCTTCAACAGCCAAGGCACTGGGATTATCGGATGAAAAACATGTCCTGCACGTATAACGTTTAGCTTATTGTGTTAGATCATAATGAAGTCATAGAAAAGAGAGCTAAGCCGGGTCGAAACCCGTGCTTAGCTCTCTTTTGGTTTATTTGGTATGTCAGAACTTGAACATGAACATGAACATATCCGCTATCACAGCGCTCCCCGTAGACCTTACACAGAGCAAACGGATATGGATCAAATAATATGCCGCTGTAGAGTTATAGAACGATCTTATTGCTCAGGCTCTCAACTGCGGTCCAAAGGGATGACAAAAGAAACTTTCGTACCTTGGCCCGGCGAACTGACGATGGTCAAACCTTGTCCGTACATCTGGGTCAACCGGCGATGTGTATTGGTTAATCCAATGCCTCCAGTTCCACCGGGACCTTTCTTGGGCCACGCTAGTGCCCGTTCGATCTGCTCGGGCTGCATCCCCACACCGTCATCCTCGATCTCAATCAAGGTGGACGCTGTTTGGTTGATGATTCGGATATGCACGGTTCCACCCTCCACTTTGCTGAGAATACCATGTCGAACAGCATTCTCAATGAGCGGTTGAATGGTGAGTGGCGGCAGGGATAGATCAAGATCATCGGGAATATCCCAGATGACGTTCAACCGATGCATGAATCGTTCTTTCTCAATGTAGAGATAGGCGCGGGAGAGATCCAACTCATGAGTGACCTCAACCATTTTCTCCGAATTAACAAAATGAAAACTGGTCTGAAGGTACTCGATAAAAGCATCGCCCAGTTTCTGCATTCGCTCCGTGTCCATCTCACTAAGAACCATGATTGAATTGAGCGTATTAAAAAGAAAATGGGGCTGAATCTGTGCTTGTAAGTAAGCAGCCTCCATGCGCAGTCGCTCATCAATGGATTGTTTCAGTACGATCAGAGACCCGATGCGATGCCTTAATTCAACGGCATCCACGGGCTTGGTGACATAGTCCGTAGCACCGGCCATGAATCCGGCGTATACATCCGCTGGCTCGTTACGGGCCGTCAGCAACAGGATGGGAAGCTCGGATACCGAATAACGCTTGCGTACGTTCTCGGTCAGTTCATAACCGGACATATGAGGCATCATGACATCGGCAATCAGTAAGTCCCAAGGCTCCTTATCCAATAATTCAAGTGCCTCAAGCGCCGAGGCCGCGGGTTGAATATGATACGGTTCATTCGCAAGCATGGAGATCAGTACTCGCAGGTTTACAGGATCATCATCGACGGCAAGAATTCTTGCGGCAGTCTTATCTTGAGAGACGGTCTGCTGCTGCGGCTCTGCAATCGCAATTTCATCGAAGCTGTGAGCGTCCCATTGCTGCTCAGTCTGGTCCGATAACGATGCGGTGTCTTCCCGTGGAAGCGAGATCTGGAAGGTCGATCCTTGCCCAGGTACGGATTGCACGGTGAGTTGGCCGCCATGGAGTTCGGTGAGCTGCCTGCTGATATTGAGACCGAGGCCGATTCCTCCGCTTAAACGGGCCTCAGGGGTCCCTTGTTCATACGCCTCGAATATTCGCTGTTGTATCTCCTCACTCATACCAACACCTGTATCTGAAACTTGAATCAAGACGTACTCTCCATGTTCCCGAACGGACACGGTAATGGTACCCTCATCGGTAAATTTGAGCGCATTATGCAACAGGTTGTAGAGCACCTGAACAAGTCTTCTCTCATCGGCTTGAATCAACGGCAGTGATTCTGGAATATCCACCTGCATATGGATGGGCTTGCCCTCTGCCATGAATCGGAACATACCGATCACGCCTGGAATGACAGATGCAAGAGATAAAGGTTTCTTCTGAAGCGTAATACGTTTTTCCTTCAAACGAATGACATCCAGGAGGTCATCCACCAGTTGGGACATGCGTCGGCCGATGGTAACTAACAGCTTCATGTCTTCTGCCTGCTGCCCACCTGATTTACGACGTTCACGAACCGCGATGCTCTCGGCGATATTGATGATCCCGTGCAGCGGTGTACGCAATTCATGAGCCGTATTCACAAGAAACTGATCCTTCTGGCGATCCTCTTCTTTGAGCTGTTCGTACAACTTCTCGATCTCACTTGAATTGCGGAAGTATTTTCTGAACCAATAGGCGGAGAAGCCAAACATGGCCGCAATCACATCGATCGGATAATACACGTTGGTAATTTCGCTATGTGAGTTCACAATTCCCCATAACACGCTTGATAGGCTGCTAGTAGCCGCAAAGAGCAAAAAGCTTGCGTCCCTTCGTTTCTCGGCTGCCATTCGGAAGAATAGGTACACAGACCAGCCGATGGCAAACAGATAAAGGAAATCAGAGAGCCCAATCTCAAGTACATGATAGATCAGGGTCACTGGTGCGACTAGCAAAAATAAACAGTAAACGCCAAGCACGCTGGCATAGATGCGGAACAGTTTACGCCATTGTAGACTATGGGAGAAGCTTTTAGCCATTTGTAAAAGAAAGAATGCGAACAACGGATAGGACAACGCTTTGGCCTTAACGATCCAAGTGAAGTTGAGTGGAATCCAACTTAATAACAGATTGTCATGGTCGGAAGCGACCGTTAGGGCAGCTACCAGTGTTAGCATCGAGAACGTCAGAAGAGCTCGTTCCTTTCGGATAAATAGAAACATGACAAAAGCGTATAGGCTGTGCAAAAGCAGTATAGCGAATGTAATCTTTTGCAAGTCAATGGATAGTCCTCGTTCACTTCCAATGGCTTCTGGAGAACCAAAATAGAGAGAGCGTGTGATCCCTCCGCTATAAGGATCGTCAAAATTGGCTGTCTGCACCAAAAGATTGAGTTCGGTAGAACCGTCAAGCACATAGGAAGTTGTAAATGCAGTCCTTTCTGGTCGATAGGCTTCGGCATGAGTGGCAGGTTGGCCGAATTCGGCAACAATGGTCCCGTTCATCTCGATAATCGATGATGTCTGGATTTTCTGAGCCCAGAGAGAGACTTCCTCCACAGATGGATCTAAAAGTATGCGAAGATGGTATGTCCCATATCCAAACGACGATGAGGATTGTGGTAATGCATCACGCCAGTCACCGGGAACTTGAATCGGTGTGGATGGGTTATCCGCTATTTTCGCGTCACGATTAGAGATTAACGTCTGGGGATAAAACTCCCATTCTCCATCCAGGGATATGGGTGAAGTGTTGGCGAGGTCCCAGCCTCGAAGGTCTAACAAGCCTTCAATGGGTTCAGGATGTGCGGGTATAGTGAAAGTCTCGGACCATATCCAGCGAAAGCCAAGCAAAATAGTCAGGAATAGAATCGACAGCACTACATAACGGGGTATCTTTTTATAGGTTATTGGTTTCATGGCAGACTTTAGTTTTCGACAGTTTACTTCAAATTCCTGCATGCCCTCTGCCAAAGATGAACATTTTTTTGAATACCGGAACATAGATTCTATATTTAAATGATAGCGGTCCCACGTTAGGATTTATGGTAAAATTATAGATTAAAGGGTGATCAGTGAGCCAGAGGAGTTGTGCATATGAGAGTGATTTTGGTAGATGATGAATATCTCGCTCTGAGCAGGTTGAACAAACTGTTGCAAGAGAGAGAGGATTGCGAAGTTATCGGCTCTTTTCTGACGGCACAGGAAGCCATAGATCAGATCGAAATTCATCTGCCGGAAATCGTCTTCATGGACGTTCAAATGCCGGGGATGAACGGGATCGAGGCGACCGAACGTATCCATGAGGTTTCTCCTGGAACAGAAGTTATTTTCACAACCGCATATAACGAACATGCACTGACAGCCTATGGGCTTGAAGTGCTGGACTATATTATGAAGCCTGTAACGCGTGACCGTTTGGAAAAAACGATGAAGATGTATCAACGCCGAACGGTGTCAGCAAGTCTGAATATAACAGAAGGGCCATCCATGTTGATCCGTTGTCTGGGGATGCTCCAAGTCCAAGTGCACCCAAATGAGCCGCCAAAACATATGAAGTTCAGAACAACCAAGATTAGAGAGTTATTCGCCTATTTGCTCCACCATCGGAACAAACCGATTAAGCGGGATACGCTACTTGAACTGTTGTGGCCAGAGTTGGATGAGCGGAGAGGTATATCCAATCTGCACAGTGGGATCCATCGCTTACGCAGCATGATGAACGAATTCATGGGTGAGGACAAGATGGTCATTCGTTATCAACAGTTTGGTTATCTATTGGAAACGGGTGAATTCAGGATTGATGCGGAAGAATGGGAGAGCCGTCTTAACCGATTGCCTCTATTATCTTCGTCTACAATAACTGAACATCGGCAGACCTCAGATCAATATGAAGGCAAATATTATGGCGAGGACGATTATGTATGGGCTGAGTTGGAGCGCCAGCGATTGCATGCACTCTGGCGTAACCATGCCATGCAACTCGCACAATATTACATTGATCTAGGGCAGAATACGGAAGCACTAACGCTATATTACCGGGTACAGCAATTCGAACCATCATTGGAGGAAGTCGGACTGGCCTTAATGAAGACCTACGATCGATTAGGCAATAAAGATCCTGTGGTCGCTCAATATAATCAGTTGGTTATCGCTTTAGAACAAGAGGCAGGTATACGTCCTGGCCTAGAAGTTGAGTTATGGTACCAACAATGGAAAAATTCGAATAGTTAATTGGAAATATACAGCCTTGCAGCTTCATTTGCAAGGCTGTTTTTTTGTTGTATTTGTTAGCGAGGAGTCTGGTAAGAGTTTGGTAAGAGGCTATGTGTAGAATAAGCAAGATGAGGGTAGATATGATGTTTTGAGTCAGTAAGCAGTCCAAAAATAACATATTAAGTAGGAGGAAACTATGTACACAGCAAAAATCCGGAAGAAACCATGGCAAAGAATGTCCATGCTAGTTCTTTCCTTTATTCTGGCGATTGGAACGTTGCCCATGAGTTTGGCTCAAGCGGATGCGACTAACCAGACTCCTGTTGGTCCGGGCGGAGTTGGATCCCCTTCACTATGGCTACGACCAGAGCGGGTAAGCGGAGTTGCCAGCGGCGAAAAGGTGAGTATCTGGGAAGATCAAGGCAGTAAAATAAACAACGCAACCCAAAGTACGGAAGCTAATCAACCGACCTATTGGGATGATAAAAATCATAATATCAATTTCAATCCGGTATTGGAATATAACGGCACGAGTAGTTTTATGAATCTGGATGTAAGTAAGCTTCCTCAAGGGAAGAGCCCCAGATCGATCATTACCGTTAGCAAAACCAATAAAACGGGAGGCCTCAATTATATTATTTCATGGGGAGTACAAACAACGAATGCTTATACGGGTATGGGGATGCTTCAAGTTGACGCAAGGGGCGGCTTGACGACATTTAACAGTGACAGTAATCAGACTTTATACACTCCCGACAAGTTTATGGGAACGACATTCCCGACCGAGCTATTTGTTACTTGGACAGGTGGGGACACTGGAACGAATATAGCTAGATTGTACAGTAAAATGGAGCAGGTACAGGAACTGGGTGGTTGGGGAAAAGATAATGCTAAGGCATGGAATACTGGTAACTCGGACGGAGCTTTAGTTGGTAAGCTAATTCCGGCAACTGTGGAGAATAGTGGATATTGGCAGGGTACGATTGAAGAAATCATCGTATTTGACCATGCTCTGACGGACGCAGAACGCCAAAAAGTCAGCACATATTTGGCGATCAAATACGGCTATACGCTTGATCAGACGACAGCAAATTCATATGTCGATTCAAACATGGCTACGATCTGGGATGCCCAGGAGAACGAAGTCTATACCCATCGGATTACAAGCATCGGTCGAGATGATCAGAGCGGATTGATGCAGAAACAAGCCAAAGCGCAGGAACTGGGATCTACGTTGACGATTGCATTGGGCAACAGTGTTGAGGAAACCAATTCTGCAAATAAAAATGAATTCTCAAAGGATTCTTCTTTCTTTACGTTTGGTGACAATGGAGCAAGTACTGAATTCAAAACACCAATTACGAAAGATGGGAAAAAACTACTTGGGATGGAGCGTGTCTTCAAGGTAAAGAAAGCAAACTGGACTGAATCACAGATTACACTTCAGGTAGACGAAACGGGAGCTAACCCGGCGTTGCCTCAATATGTTTTGATCAGCGATGATGCTCAATTTGATGGACAAGACTCAATCCATTTAATTGAGAACGGCCAAGTAACTCTTAATACCTCAAATTTTGGTCCGAACTCTTACTTTACCATTGCAACTGCTGCTACTCCTTTGACGGTACCTGACGTCACACTGACCGACGATGAGTTGACATGGGAAGCAGTTGCGCATGCAGACAAATATGAAGTAACAATCGAACTGGAAGACGGCACGAAGCGGACGGTGGAAGTAACCGAAAAGGCGCTTAACCTGTCGCAATTGGTACCATCGCTAGAAGTTGGCACCTACAAAGTGACAGTAACAGCGAAGACGGACAGTCCAGCCTATGCAGATTCAGAAGCATCAAATACGAAAAGTTATGTTGTTATTGATAAAGCGAAGTTGAAAGCCAAAGCCGATGAGATTAAGGATAAGATCGAAACAGGCGAACTGGACGAAGAGGAGTACACAGCAGCGAGCTGGACAGCACTGGATAATGCAATGAATGAAGCGGAGCGAGTGTTGAATGAACCGACAGCGACTCAAGCGCAGGTAGACAAGGCGCTTTTGGATCTGACTGATGCAAGAACGGGCCTAATCCCTACAACATCTGTACCCGTTGTAGATAAATCAGTTTTGCAAGCGAAAGTAACTGAAATTACAGGTGAAAGCCTGGAAGAATCAGCTTACACGCCAGCGAGCTGGGTAACACTCAAAGATGCGATGAATGAAGCAGAGCGAGTGTTGAATGAACCGACAGCGACTCAAGCGCAGGTAGATAAGGCACTTTTGGATCTGACAGATGCAAGAACGGGCCTAATCCCTACAACATCTGTACCCGTTGTAGATAAATCAGTTTTGCAAGCGAAAGTAACTGA